>OFRC01000121.1_pt1 | contig 23805 bp, 28 predicted proteins | sample 1543051 | NCBI WGS metagenome assembly OFRC01 (sample SAMN07774231, study PRJEB24372) | wastewater metagenome
GGTGTCAAGTGACTGGAGTTCAGACGTGTGCCCTTCCGATCTGGCCGGAAGGCTTTGGTTCAGGCTGTCTCGGCGACCAATGCGTCGATTTCGTGAAGCGCGAATTCATAAAACGGCCTGAGACAAGTTCATAAGCCGGGTCTGCAATCCTTGCGCGGGGCGAAAGCGAATTGTCTGTCAGGAAATGCCGAGGCGCCGAGCTGGGCCGAAGGCAGGCTCCCAGGTGGCCAGCTCCGGGTCCTGGGGCACGGCCAGAGGACAGCCGGCCTCGATGTCGCCGAGCGCCCGGGCGAATAGCCGGACGCCCAGCGGGCCCAGATCCCGACGCCACAGCTCCTCGGCGGTATCGCCCGGCCTGACCCAGCACCAGCCCTGCGCGGCCATCGGGCCGGTGTCGGCGCCGTCGTCCATCCAGTAGACCGTGCCGCCCGTCACCTGGTCACCCATGTGAATGGCCCACCGGACCGCGTCGCGGCCCCTGTGGCGCGGCAACAGGCTGGGGTGGTAGCCGAGGGCGCCGAGGCGGGTCGCGGCCCGTGCGCCGGCCGTGATGAAGGCGTGGGCGTGGGCACACAGGAGGAGGTCGACACCCGGCGGCACCCAGCCGGCGTCGAAGCGCCCGCCGGCTTGGCAGACGGGCACGCCAGCCTCGGTGGCCACCGCCGCCAGCCGGTCGTCCAGGCGCGGCACGCAGACGGCGGCCACGTCGTCGCCGCGCGCCTGGCACATGCGCAACACCTCGGCGCCGAGCCACTTCTGTCCGACGATCATCAGGCGCACGGCGGCTCCCCGAGGTAGCGGAAGCCCTGCACGGCGCGGAAGTGGCCGCCGTAGCCGCCGCCCTCGTGCTTGACGCCCTTGCGCGCTGCGGAGGCCTTCAGCGAGGCAACCGAGCGGGCCCGGCTCTGCCCCACCAGGTTTGCCGACACCTGGGTCCACCGCGGGTCGCGGCGCAGCGCGGCGGCCAGCCCAGGGTGCGAGGTGTGGAACAGCGAGCGCAGCGCCAGGCCGTACCGGTTGCGACCCTGCAGCCAGGCCTCGCACACCGCGTTGAGAAACCGGACGCCGACACCCGCCCCCTGCCACTCGGGCATCACCACGAGGCGGCAGGCTCGGGCCTCGAGCATCCCCTGCCTGGTGGCGACCGCGACGTGGGCTACCGGGTGGCCGTCGACCAGCCCGACGTAGTAGCTGGCGCCGACCATGCGCGGCAGCTTCAGATAGTGATGCGGCTCGAAAAGCGGCCACCAGGCACCGTCGGTCTGCTCGATGGATAGCTCGATCGGCGGTCGCCGTCGAAGACACCCCCATCGGAACGCGCCCGTCCCGGTATCAAAGGTCCAGTCCGGCCGCAGCCAGGGGGCCACATCGTGGTGGCAGCTCAGCAGCACGCACTGTCCGCCAGTGCGCCGCCATGCCTTGCCGAAGGCCAGCGCGCCCACCCGGGCAATCTGGCGGTCGACCACCGAGGTGAACTCGTCGACCACCGCCCGGGCCGGGGCCTCGCACACCAGCCTGGCCAGGTTCGCCCGGAACTGCTCGCCCTGGCTCAACACGCGGAACGGCCGCAGCCAGCTCGGCACGCTGCCCAGGCCCACGGCCGACAAGGCCGCCGGCACCGCATCGAAGGGCGCACCGGGCGCGATGGCGTCGACGATGGGCGCATCCGATGGCCATCTCGGCGACCACATCGCCCGCGGGCCGAACAGCGCCCGGCCGATGCTGGACTTGCCGCTGCCGCTCGGCCCTACCACCAGGCCGATCGACCAGGTGCGGTCCTCCAAGGGCAGCTCGGCCGACAGCGTGAACTCGGCGCCGCTGTCCACGTTGAACAGACTCTTCACCCGAGAGGCCCGGTAGCTGGCCGACTCGGCGCAGCGGTGGTGCACGTCGACCTTCATACGGCCACCACCTTGAGCTTGAAGCCCATCATCAGGAGCTTGTTGTGCACCTCGCGCTGGTGCGCCTCGTCGAGGCAGATCACCAGCACGCCGAGGCGGGCCTGGTACTTAAAGCCGTTGCGGCCGGGGGCCGTCGGGCTGATCTTCGGAGCCACCATGTTCTGTCCCGTCATCCAGGCGCTCGGGGCGCTCAGGTTCGGGGCTCTGGGCCCTCATCAGAGTGTTCAAGGTGCCGCAGCGCGGGCACTTGATCTCCAGGTGTTCGAATTCTCCGTGGCCCAGCTTGCGCGAGCAAGCACCGCACCGAATCTCTTGTTTCATGATGAGCAAGCCTCTTTGCTGCCAGGAAAGCCCTGGTAGGCTCAGACCCACTCCGCGCGGAGTGGCGGGTCTTTGCCGGCTTGCAGGATCGTTCTGCAACTCGGGGCTCGGGCCGGTGTTACCGCACCGGTCCGGGTCGCCCGTCTTTTTTCCTCAGACCGTCATGGTCAAGCTGTCGCCCTGCACCGCGATCGGCGTGCCGGATGCCACCGGCAGCACCGAGATGGCCACCGTCGAGCCCGGGGTGTAGGCCGGCAGCAGCAGCTCGGTGCCGGCCACCGTGAGGTGTCCGCTGATGGGCACCTGGGCCGGTGCACCGCCGTCGACGCTGACGCTCACGTTGGCGCCCTGGGCGCCGTCGAGTTCCCATGCCAAGCGCCACCCACTGGCCGGCGCTGGCCGCACCGACAGGTTGAACGCCCGGGCCACGACGCCCTCTCCGCTCACCGGGGCCGGGGCGCCGTCCACACCGTCGTCGATCAACGGGTAGTACTCCTCCGCCTCGTCACGTGCCGTGATGCGAACGCGCCGGGCAGTGCTGGGCGACATGCCGACGATGCGCACGCGCTTGCCCGGGGTAGCAGTTGGCCCGGCGAAGAAGTGCCAGTCCTCCGGGATCGTGCCTTGCCACGCCTCGGCGACGCCCGCATTCAAGGTGCCGGCCGGGTTCAAGTACTCCGGGGCGTCGGCGGCCGACCAGGTGCCCGACACCGCCAGCGTGCGGGTCGAGGCCGACGGCGGCGTGCACTGCACGCTCATGTGCGTGCCGTCGGGCTTGCGCACCCACAGCCAGAACTCGGCCTCGCCGCCCGCGTTGTCCACCTCGCAGGCCAGCTCGACCGACACCACGGCGCCAGCACTCAGCGTGAGCGAGACGAGCCGGCCGCTGAAGGCCCAGCGCGTCAGGTCGTGGGCCAAAGTCACCACGTCGCCAGTCTGCACGGCAAGCGCCTCGAGGCCGGCCTCCCAGGTGATGCGCCGTCGGTGATAGAAGCGGCTCGCGGCCAGGCCGTTCACCAGCTTCTGCGCCTGCGCGCGGCTCATGGAGTAGACCGCCCGCTCGCTGCTCTGGTTGGCCAACTGGGCGGCCCCGGGCACGGCCGCATAGACCGTGTCGCCGTTGTAGTCGTCGTCGCTGCGGGTGTAGTCCAGCGCGTACTCCTCCACCGTGTCGTCGGTGTCGAAGGCCACCTTGAAGGTGCCGGCCGCGATGTTGGACATGCCGAAGCCCGCCACCGACGGCTGGCCGGCCGCCTCCCACCACACGCTCAGCTTGCCCGTCGCCCAGCTCTTTCGGGCCCGGCCAGCGGCGGCGATGTCATCCAGTACGTCACCCACGCGCCGCGGCGTGTCGATCGCCAGGCGGCACTCCAGATCCATGCTGTCGCACCACTGACCCCAAGCCACGATCGCGGCGTAGTCGATGCGGTTGTTCGTCAGCCCGGCGCCGAACAGGCGGGCGCCGTTGGCCGGGTCCGGTCGGTCGAGCCAGCCCTGCAGGCCCAGGTAAGCCGGCTCGGCCGTGGGGTTCAGAAAGCCGCCGCGGGCGTAGTAGAGGAACAGCCAGGCCGGGTTGGTGGTCTGCTGCCACGCCCACGGCGCTGCGTCATCGCCGGGCATGAGGCCCGGCGTCCAGGCCGAGGCGCTGTCCCACACCCAGTGCTTGGCCTTGACCAGGCCACTCAGGCGGTCGATGGTGCCGTTGAGCTGCCCCGTCGCGCGAATGATCAGGCCGCTGCGCCGCTGGGCCGGATACAGCGCCTCGTCGACGCGGAAGAACTTCACGCGCGCTAGCTCAAGCTCGCTGACGTTGTTGGCGTCCGTCTCGTCGGCCGTCGACCTGCGCACACGCACGGCCTGCACGTCGACGCCCGGCGCGGCCGGGTAGGTGTTGCGCACCGGCGTCGTGTCCCCGTTGGTCACCACCACCGGGCTAAACGAGAAGGCCACCCAAGTGCTGGAGCCGGACGCTTGATACTCGGCCTCGATCGTGCAGCTCAGGCCCTCTATGCCGCCGCCGCCCTGGCGAAACAGCCGGCCGGCGATGTCGATCTGCACCAGCGGCGCCGCGATCGACCCCTTGCGCTCGATCCAGCCGCTGTTCTCCACAGCTGCGTTCTGCACCAGCTTGCCGCCGTCGACGGTCTGCACCGAGGTCGGGTAGTCGTCGCCAGGCCAACCCTCACTGGTGTAGCCGGTCAGCTCGGTGCGTTCGCCCTCGCCGGTGGGAACGACGCTTTCATCCCATTGCTTGGCATTGAAGTTGTCGAGTGGCGTCGATCCGATCCGTAGCGCGGAGATGCCGAGGTCACCCAGCCCCCAGTTGAAGATGCTGGTCAGCCGCTCGGTGTTCTCTACGATCGTGTAGCCATAGCCCACGATGACAGGAATCGGCCCGAAGGCGCGCCAATTCTGGTCGACTGGGCCGTCTGGATAGTCCGGCTCTCGGATGAACGATTCCCAGTCGGTCACCTCGTCGTAGGGGGAGCCGAACTCCGGCTCCACTCGGCGGACGATGAAGGTGTGCGGCGTCGTCACTTCGCCGTCCGTGGTGGTGTAGGTTCGGGATTCGCCGTCGCCGTAGAAGCCGCCACCGAGGTCGACCCAGGGCTCGATCGGCTCGCCCAACTCGATGTCGAACTCAGGCGGGGTCTGCGTCTCGAAGATCGGCGTGCCGTTGATCACAGTGCGCTCGGTGTCTGGCACGAACTCCGCAAAGGGCAGCGAGGCGTAGTCGGGAAAGACGCGATGCTCGCCCAGCACCAGCAGCAGCGGCAAGTAGCGGCGCACCTGGTTGGAGCCGCCCTCGATGCTGTACGAGGCCGGGTCGGCCTTTCGCTCGCGCTCGCCCGACTTGCTGCTCGCGAGGCTGTTGGCCAGCACGTTCAGGGCGATGGCGATGATGACCTGGTACTCGATCACGAACGCCACGAAGGTGTCCAGCGCAGCCTTGATGGCGGCCGACGTGGAGATGGGCTCACCACGCGCCCGCTGCAGCAACACCAGCACATCGGCCGCGTGCACCCGTTTGCGATGCCAGCGGCGGCGCTGCAGCGGCGCGCCGTTAAGCGTGGCCAGCAGGCAGCAGCCCTGAAGCCCCAGGCGCTTGACCAGGCTGTCGACGGTATCGGCGCCGGTGGCGGCCAGGCGGTGCACCTGGCGGTCGGCGAGCGGGCGCAGCGGGTTGCGGCAGTACGTGACGTGCAGCACTTCCACGGCGGCGCGGGCGGTGGTTTCAGTCGAGCCAGGCATAGAACCCTTCGATGCGGTATCTGGGTGGGCACACGCGGCTCATGGGCACGCGGGTGCTGCTGCCGAAGCGGCTGTCGCTGTGCAGCAGGTAGGGTTGATCGATCACGCAATACAAGCCCATGTGGGCCATCCGGCCGCGGGCAAAGAGCAACACCCCGCAGCCGTCGAACGGCGTCTCCACCGGCCGCGCGAAGTCCGCGCAGTGCTCGGTGATGAGCTGGGCCCGGTGGAACAGGTTGTCGCTCTCCTTGCGGGGGAAGTTCACCGTGCGGCCGAACTGCTCGCGCAGCACCCGGGCCACCAGCTCGCCGCAATCAAGCGCGGCGTGCGGGATGTCGATGTAGCTGTCGGACCAATGCGCCACCGGGCGCCTCAGAACAGGCCCGGCGCCGTGTTGGGCCGGAACGTGGCGGGTGTGCCCGCCGTGTTCAGCACGTCGTCGTAACCGAGCCGCCCGCTGACGCTGGCCGCGCTGACCTCGATACTGCCGATGTCCAGCACCAGTTCGTCTTCCAGGAAGTCGGGGTTGCTGCGCAGGATCTGGCGCACGGTGACCACGGCGCCGCGGCCTCCGTGGGCCCGCTCGAAGAACGCCCCCACGTCGCCCCTGTGGTTGCCGATCACGAGTTGGGCTCTGGGCGACTGTCGCTCCTCGTCGTCAGGCCACACGAACTGAAAGCTCGTGCACCGGTAGTTCTCGCCATTGCTCACCACGTCCAGGGTGTCGCTGACGTATCGCATCGGCTCGGCGAGCAACGGGTGGTCGATCTGGATCAGCACCAGCGGCAGTTCGTCGGCCGAGAGGGCGGCGCCGATGCGGCGGAAGCGGGCGGACTTGGGGCGGGCCATGCTGTGGGCCTCAGGCGAAGTACTCGACGGTGAACGACACCTTCCACTCGTCGACGCGGGTCTTGGTCAAGGGCTCATACCGCACCTTGCCGCCGACGATGCGCGCCCGCTTGGTGACACCGTCCGCAGGGTCCGGCCAGGCGAAGTGCAGCGAGCCGCGGCCGTTGCCCACGCGCCAGGCTTCGAAGCTTTCGCGCTCGGCCGTGCTGTGCAGCCGATACGCCACCTCGACTTCGTAGCGGGTGCGCGAGTTGGCCGGGCCTTGCTGCACGTAGCCGTCCTCCATCTCGGAGCGCTCGATGCCGTCGAAGGGCTCGACGCCATAGCCGTCCATCAGGAACTGTGCGTAGGCGGGAAAGGTCGTGTAGGCCATGTCGGGGGCGCCTGTGGTCAGCCGGCGCCGAGGCCGAAGCGCCGACTGATCGGGCCGCCCCGGTCGGCGTCGTCGAGCAGCAGGCTCACGATCGCCTCGCGGCCCACGACCTGCTGCTGCTGTCCCACGATGCGCTCGGCGTGCCGCGCGTCTCCAGGCGCACGCTCACCTGCACCGCGTCGCTACCGCCGGCCGCCACCTGGCCGCCGGTGGCGTAACGGGCGCGCTGCTGGGCCCTCACCAGGCCGCCGAATGCGAAGCGCGGCTTCGGAAACTTCAGGGTGCGGATGGCTTCCATCATCCCCAGGCCGTAATGCGATACGGCCTTGGTGGGCTGGATGAACTCGCCGTTGGACACGGCGATCGGCCGCTGGCCGTCGACGATCGCGGGGATGCTGTCGCTGGTGCCGGTGCCCGGGCCCTTTATCTGTCCGCCCTCTGCGAACTTGAACAGTGAGCCGATGCCGCTGACGATCAGGCTGAAGATTCCTCCTGAGCTGCTGCCGCCCTCCATCTTGAATTGGTCCGACAGCGCCCGCTTGATGCCACTGCGGATGATGTCGGCCGAGATCTGGCGCAGCGTGCCCGCGATCAAGCCACGCAGGCTCTGAAAGTTCGTCACCGCAGTGGCCGCAGCGTCGGCCAGGCCGTCGATAGCCGTGTTGCGCAGGCGGGTGCCCAGTTCGACGACGACGGGCGTGGCGGCCGAGACCGAGTTGCGCAGTTTGCCGATGGCAGCGTCCATGCCCGCGATGGCCACTGCCGCCTCGGGCGGCAGCGCGGCGCGGATGCGCTCCAGCTCGACCGCGATGGCCTGCAGCGTGGGCACCTGCTGGGCGCGCAGGCTGGCGATGCGCGCCTCCGCTTCGACCTGGCTGATCTGCCCGCGCTGCGCCTGCCCGTTGATGGCCTCCTCCTGCACGGCCAGGGCCTGCTGGATGCGCTGGGCCTCGGCGATCTTCAGGTTGAATTGCGCTTGGGCGGTGCCGGCGCGCACCAACAGGTCGATGCGCTCCACGGCCGCGGCGCGCTCGGCCGGGTCGGCGATGCGGCCGGCGGCCTTGCGGTCGGCTTCGAGCTGTAGCTTGAGCTGATCTTCGACCGCCTTGCTGTCGAACTTGCCCGTCAGCGCCGACACCTCCAGCCGCACCTTGGCGGTGATGCTGGCCAGCTCGCGTTCCTGGTCGGCCTTCCAGGTCTTGAGCTGCCGGGCCGCCTCGTCGAGGCTCAGGTCGAGCAACCGCAGCTTGCCCTCGATCTGGACCTTCTTCTCGCGCAGCGGGCCGCGCTCGGCGTCGGTCTTCGCCTTGGTCAGCGCCTGCTCGGTTTCGGCCAGCGACCGGGTGAGGGCGTCGCGCTGCGCCGCGTTGTCGGTTTGCAGCTGCGCCAGGCGCGCGTCGAAGGCGATCTGGATGGAGAGGTTGCCCTCGGCCACCGCCTGCACGATCACCGCATCGCCGGCCTTGATGGAGGCCTCCAGCGCCGCCTGGTCGGCCGCAATCTGGGCCTGGGCCACCTGGGCATTGGCACGAGCGTCGCGCAGCGCCTTGTTGGCCTGGCTGCTCGCCGCCGGCTTGCCGAGCACGCTCTCGCGGATGCCCTTCTCGGTGCGGGCTTGTTCCTCGGCGCTGACTTCCTTGCTGGTGCCCTTCAGCGTGGCAACGTTGCGGCGGTAGGCCTCCAAGTCTTTCTCGAGCTTGGCGTTCTTGTCGAACTGCACCTTGGCCGCTTCGACCGCCTCGGCCGCTTTGAGCTGAGCTTTGGCCTGCTGATCAGCAAATGCCCGATTGCCGGCGCGAGTCTGCGCGTCGACCAGATTGCGCTCGGCGAACTCCAGCTCAGCCCGCACGACCCCTCGCGGGCGGGCGCTGCCACCGGCAGCCGCACCCGCCTGTAGCGGCTGATTCGCACGCTCCAGCTCCCTGCGCAGGCGGGCGACTCGCTCAGCGGGGCCTTCTTCGCGGCCAACACCGAGCATTGAGTCCCATGCGCCACTGGCAGCGTTCTTGACTGCCTGCCAGGCGCGCTCCAGCGAGCCCAGATTCGTCGACAGCCGGCCGCCGAGGGCCGTGGCCAAGGCCTCGGACGCCACGCGCTGGGCCTCGGTGGCCTTGCCCTGCTCTTCGAGCGTCTTGATCTGCTCGAACTGCGCCAGGCGCAGGAAGTTGTAGCTCTCGTTCGCCTTCAGTGCCCACTTGGCCACGCCGTCGGACATGCTGGCGAAGTCGCCCACCACCGCGGCGCGGGTGCGGCCGGACAGGCCGATCACCAGCTCGATCGCCCGGGCCGTGGGCTCCAGCGCCTCGCGCGATACCTTGCCCGTACTCACCAAGGCTTGCAGCGTCTCCCGAGCGCCGCCCACGCTTGTGCCGACAGCGCTGGACACGCGGTCGGCCATAGCCGTTAGTGCCCCGCCCGCCAACCCGGCGTAGTTGCCCGTGAGCACCAGGCTACGGTTGAACTCATTGGTCTGGTTCTGCCCCTGGATGTAGGCCAGTGCGAGCACGCCGACACCAGCCGAGGCCAGCGCCAAGCCTGCCACCGTGGGGGTGATGAGCGCCGCGAGCTGCGACAGTGCGGGGCGAATGCCGCCAAAGCTGTCCTTGATCTGCCCGCCCTGCTGGATCAGCACCGTCAACGGTGCCTGACCGGCCTGCAGGCTCGTGAAGATGTCGGTGAACTGGGCCGGGAGCTGGCGCAGCGCGGCCTTCGTCTGGCCTGCGGACACGCCGTAGCTGTTCATCGACCGGGTGGCGGCATCCGTGCGCGCAGCGGCTGCGGCGGCCGCAGCGCCGGCCTCCTTCTGCGCGGCGGCCTCGGCCCGCTTCGCGGCTGTGTGCTGCTCGGCCGCGGCGGTGGCCTGCTGCGTGGCCTGGGCCGCGCCCTTGGTGGCCGTGGTGGCCGCGGCGGTGGCGCTGGCCTGTTGCGTGGTGGCGGCGCTGGTGGAGCCGGCCGCGCCGCGCACGGCCGCCAGCTCGGTGCGGAACTCGCCCAGCGCGCGGCGCGCCTGGTCGAGCAGCGCGTTGACGCGCAGGGAAACGGTCAGTTCGGCGGACATGCGCGCGCCCTCAGATCCCGCCGCCCAGCACCTTGCCGACTGCCACCGCCTGGTGGGCCGCGCCGTGCTCGAAGCGCTGCGCTTCCTGGTCGGCGATCACGGTCAGGAACCCGCGGAGCTGGGCGAGGGTGTATCGCCGGATGGCAGCGGGCTGGTGCCCTGCGCTGATGAGCTGTTGAGCAATGCCGAACCAGTCCACCCGAGCTGGTGAGCCATCCTCGACAGCGCCGCGATCGTCTGGAAAAAAAAATCGGCGTTGACCTCCATCACAACCGCCAGCGCCTCGGCTTGCATGAGCAAGGGCATGGCGCGCACGTCGTCAGGGGCGAGTTGCACTGGCGCGGCATCCGATGTAGGGCGAACGGCGAGGCTATGGGCCAACATGCGGTGAAGCGCTTCGCCGATCGGGGCGCCTGGCTTGAGGGCTTCGAGCTGGCCGAGCAAGGAGCGGCTGTCATCGAGGGAGGCGACCCAAGGGCCGACCACCAGTGCGTCATCGAAGTCCTCGTAGCCCAAGCGGGTGACGAGAAATTCAATGTTGCTGATCTCCTTCTGAACCGGCGGGTTAAATAGGGCGTGGAGTGTGCTCATGTAGCGCTCAGAAGGGGCGTGCATCAGTAGAGGGTGACCAGGCCCTTGTGGACCATGCCGACCTTTGGCGTCGCTGCGGTGTCGGCAACGCCCGAGGTAAGGCCGAACTCGCCTTCGACCACGACAGGGGTGACCAACTCCGGTATCAGCGCCGCGGCGAACTGCCGGTCGAGGATGACCGTGTCAGAGCCGTCCGTGACCATCGCTTCCATCGTGAAGCCGTCCGGCCGGCCGGAAGTCACTGAGCACTTGCCGTTGGCGATCGTCACGAACCGCTTTGCTGCTATATCTGCCGCGGCTTGCATGTAGACCCGCCGCATCGAGCCGAGCACGATGAACGGCGCGAGGTTGACGACGCTGAGCGGGTTGCCGCTGAAGGTCGCGTTGACCTCGGAGAGGATCGCGGCCTCGGTCATGCCGGTGTAATTGTTCGAGAAGGTGTGGGTGGTGCCGCCCATCGTCAGCGTCTTGTTGACGCTGGTGCAGTTGCCCAGCCGGGCACCGAGCTTGCGCGCCGAGTTCTCCTCCATGATGAGCAGCTCGCCGCGGCCGTGCTTCTGGTCGTAGCCTGCGCCGAACAGCAGCGCCGCGGCCGTTCCAGAGACGGCGGTCCCGGCCGCCACCTTCAGCACCTCCATCTTGCTGTCGGACAGCAAACCCGGAGCGTCGCCAAAAACGTCCCAGGCGACCCGCAGACGCGCCTTGTCAGGCATCGACGAGTAGCCGTCGGCCATGCTGCAGCCCATGCTCACCAGCTTGATGTTCCCGCCCTCAACGATGCAGCGGTTGATCGTCTTCTGCTCGAAACCACACAAAAGTACGACCCCTGTGTTCTGGCCGTGGTCCTCGACGCATTCCCGGAAGTGCACGGTCGCGGGCAGCGCCGAGCCCGGGGAGGTGTGCACGCCGATCATCGCTGTGGTGTCGGTGGCGACGCGCTTGTCGAACACGCAGTGGTCGAATAGCTGGTACTCGCCGCTGCTGATGCCGCTGCCCCAGCCCCAGGCGCCGGTGCCGGCTTGCACCAGGCGGCAGTTCTTCAGCACCTTGCGGATGCGGTAGTGCTGGACCGGCGGGCCGGCCTCTGCAGGCTTGCTGTAGTCGTTGACGGCGTCCGAGTGGACGATGTATGCGGGGCCACGCTGCTCCAGGGTCATGTTCTCCAGCCGACCGCTGTGGCGGAACTCCAGCAGGCGCTCGCTGGAGTCCGGCGACTGGTGGTGCAGCTTGAGGCCACCGTCCATCCCTTTGCCTCGGATCGTGACGTAGGGCGGCATCAGCCCCTCGTTCACATCCTCCACGTGGTCGGCGTCCAGCCCCTCGATCAGTACCTGGCGGCCATAGCCGCAGGTGTTGGACCACGGCAGCGTTGTCGCTTGGCCGGCTGGTATGAGGCCAGTGCGGTGGAGGCTTTCCAGGGCGGCGGTCGCCGTGGCGTGGGCTCCGCCAGTCCCGAAGTAGATCACCTCGCTCGGATTCGGACGGTCGAGAAATTCGTCCATCGCGTCGTTGGAGTGCACGTTGGCCGGCGCAATGCCCGCCTGCGCATAGGTGGTGAAGGTCAGCTCGCTCTGCGTCCAATTGACCGCGGCCCAGTTGAACCCGATGGTGGCAACGATGCCGACGTAGGCCGCCAACGTCCCCTGATAGGCGTGCGCGAACTCTTCGAGCACATCGGTGCCGGTCGGGTTGGTCGAGGATTGGCCGCGGTACTCGCAGACGTCAATGCCCAGGGTCAGGTCTCGGATGACGACTTTCCAGCGCCAAAGAGGTATGCCAGAGAAGTAGATCGCCTCGACTTTGGACACGATGTATTCGTGACCCGGCTCGCCGCCTTCGATGCTGATCGACGTGATCCAGCTGCAGAGAAAGGTGTCGTTCACCTGGGGGGCGAAGGGGCTGTTTCCGAGCAGCATGGCATTGGACCGCACCGCGGCTGCGGCAATGTCGGCAATCACGCCACGCACCGGTGCCGCCACCTTCAGCTTGTCGGTGTACAGGCCGGCCGTGGCCCAGGTGTACGCGACATTCGAGAAGTCGCTGCCGTCACGGAAGTCGAACCTCAAGTACCCCACGATGGCGCCGTTCGCAACGCCAGCGAACACGCTGCCGTTGATTGCCTTCAGTGGAATCAGCTTCTGGCCGGTGTAACCCGTTGGGTCAATGGAGGACCCGCTGGCGCCCACGCCGATGATGTCTGTGTTGGTGGACACGCCGTCGAACGCAGACAGCACGAACTGGAATCGGGCGGGGCCAGGGTTGTCACGAAAGCAGTATCTCGGGAAGATCCGCGGATACGCAGACAAGTCGAGGCCGTCGTTCAGCGTGATCTCAAGGACCTGAAGCAACGGTGAGGTCAACGACGGGAGCGTGATGTAGGGAACCGACCGCGGAAGCAACGTCGTCACGGAAGCCGGCGCGACTGTTCGGAATGCCTCGGTTGCTGCGGGCCCAGCCGTGACCCGATAGACAATGCTTCCCTCGCCTACTACGGCCGACGGAACAGAGAAGTACTCCCCAAGTGGAGTATTGACTCCCATTACCGCTGTCGCCGAGGCCCCGGTCAGACCCGACGATGCCGCGAAGCTCAAGGTCGGCGTGCCGGCGCTGTAGTACCCAGGGTATGTGATCGCCACCGACACCACTACCCCGCCCGCGACCACGAAACGCCCCACGGGGGCGATGACCTGGGTGCCGCCCGAGAAGGCCAGCGCAAAGGTGCCGTTGGTCCCGCCGCTGCCGCCAACCAGCGCACTGATCGACTGCACGCCAGCGCCGATCCCTGCAGCGGTAGTTGGCCAAACGTTGGCGGCAGTCAATGCCGCATCGCGCGCCGCCTCTGCAGCCACGCGCGCCGTTGTGGCAAGAGACGCCTGCACCCCGGCTTCGGCGACCGAAGCTTGGGCGATGACATTGGTCCAGCCGACCCCCGTATTCAGCCAATAGTCCGACCCGTCTGCCAGCGTTACCTTCAGCCCTTTGAGCGGCGGATATGTGGCCCAGGTTCCGGCATTGAAAACTGCGTAGCTCCCGTCGGTGTAGATTTGCCCGGCGCCGTCTGGCGGAGACAGAGGACGGGCTGTGCCAGCCAGCACCGGCGGCAAAAGGGTGTAGATCGCCAAGTGATCGTCGATGAACCGGAGGTTGTCCTCCATGTCGTTCGGCGCATCGAACGGGTTCTCAGTTGGAGCAAAACGCGCGAACAAACCTCGCGCAAGTTGGTCAGCCATTTGCCTTGTCTCCTCTGAACGAACGGAACCACCGCAGCCGCGTCTGCGTGGGCACACGCACAGGCCGCAAGGTGAATGACAGCGGGATCTCGGCCGCGCCGTCGGTGATCATCTGCAGCGCCTCGGCGGGCTTGACCAGGCAGCGGTAGGCGTCCACGCGATCGGGGCGGCCGTCCAGCAGATTGGTCCCTGTGTAGACCATGCCGACCTCGACCTCCAGCTGGGTCATTGCCTCGACCTCGTTTGCGCCACCTTCCTTGGTGTAGGCGAGCGTGATGTAGCCGCCCGACGGGCCAGCAAAGCCCTGCAGCAGGCGCACGCCGTAGGGCTCGCGCACCCAGTGGACGTTCTCGGCCCAGGCCGTCCAGCTCGGGGTGACGGTGACCGGCGCGGTGCCGTCGGCCGCATGCGCGAAGAACAGCATGCAGCCGGCCTCCACGTTGGCGCCGGCCGCCGCGATGATCTCGGTGGCACTGCCGCCGGTGGCCACCGCCAGGGTGCCGCTCAGCGCGTCGACCAGGTTGCGCCCACCGAAGCCGAACAGCACCACGCTGCCCTTCACACCGTCGACGATGAACTTGTCGGCGCCCTGGCCGAGCCCGGTGTAGTCAGGAACGTTCACCTCGGTGACCTGGGGCTCGAGCACCATACCCTTGGCGTTGCCCACGAAGCGGCCCGGCGGCATGCGCAGGTCGCCCAGCGCCGGGGTGTAGGCGCCGAAGTCGGCGCCCCAGTTCGAGCCCCAGCGGGCTCCATACGCGGCGGTGTTCACCTGGCCGGCCAGCGTCAGCGGCGCGGTGAAGTGCACCCGGCCGCGGCCAATGCGGGTTTCGGTTTCCATTGCCGGTGGTGCCGTCTGTTACCTGGTGGTGGTCAACTCGACCGCGCTCAGATGCGCAGCGTGCCGTACTGGCTCAGCGGCGCGCCGGCCGTGCCCACGAGCTTGGTCGGGTCCTTCGTCACGGTGCCCACCAGTTCGATCTGGCTGACGTTGTCGCTCAGTGCCGAGAAGCTCTTGGCCGGGCCGAAGATCACGCGGTAGAGGTCGAAGTAGGTCGGCCGGTTGCCGTCCATGATGTTGATGCCGTCGAAGTGCATCAGCACCGGCTTCGAGCTGCGGCGCACGAGTTGCACCAGGCTCTGATCCTTGCGCATGTAGGTGACCGCGATATTGGGCTGGCCCACGCCCGACGTGATGGTCGGCGACGGGATCGTGGTGCCGGCCAGCAGGCGGATCGAGCCGGCCTGGGTGACCTCGTAGTCCGTGCCCGGCGTGTAGGTGGTGCTGCCGGCCACGTTCTTGACAACGATGGCCACGGTCTCGTCTGCCAGGTCGTTGAGCGGCACGATCGCGCCGGGCCAGGCCACGAGCTGCTCGCCCACCACCGCAGCTGTGGCCACGTTGCCGGTGGCGCCAACGCCATACAGCCCCATCGCCAGGTTCTCGGCGCTGCTGCACAGCAGGGTGAGCGCCACCTCCACCTCGTCGATCTCGCGGCTGCTGCAGTCCATGCCGCCGGCGGAGCTGGTGTAGTCGCGCACGTTCTCCTTGCGCTCGGAGAGGTTCACCGCGCACTGGCTGGCGTTGCCCACGGACATGAGGCCCGCGGTCTTCTTGATGGCCAGGGCGTAGTCGACCACGGCGATCTCGCCGCGACCTTTGAAACAGCAGTTCTTGGTGGCCATGTTGGGCTCCTGTGGTGGGGTTGCGGGTCGATCAGTGGCCGGCGCAGTGGTTGCTCTGCGTCACGAAGGCCAGGGGGTAGTAGGCGAACTTCGCCGGGCTGAAGTAGGGCCGCGGCGGGGTGGCGGGCACGAGCGGCGTGCTGCAGCCTGGCGGCGTGAAGCCGAACAGGCCAAACAGTTGCTTCATCCACGGGCCGGCCATGTCGTTCAGAGGCTCGGCATCGCGCTGGCTGGCGGCGGTGGACACCGAGAGGATGACGAACCAACGGTGCGCAAGCGTGGCGATGTTCTCGTCGGCCCGCACGACGACGAAGCCGTCGTAGACCACCCACACGGCCGGCGCCTTCTGGCTTTCCTCGGCCACCGCGGCAAGGTCTTTGCGGGTGCCCACCGTCCGGCACCAGGCGCCCGGCCCCTGCTGGGTACGCGCCTTGATCCAGGCCAGCATGCCGGCTTCAGCCACGGTGAAGTCCCAGGCCGGAATGGTGGCCATGTCAGGCGAAGCCCTTCAGGGCATCGTCGGTGATGGAGCGGGGGCTGAAGCAGTGGCGCACCTCGTCGCCACCCGACTGTGCGTCGGTGCCCACCACCTGGCCGGGCGAGCCGCCCCAGGGGCAGCTCAGCATGGCGGTGCCGGTGGCGATGGCCTCCAGCTCCTTCACCGCGGCCTTGTAGCGGCGGTACACCTCGTTCTCGGGCGCCAGGTCGTCGTGCAGGTAGTAGCGCGCCACGTCGCACACCAGGCGCGTGAGCACCGGCGGGGCCACGTATTCAGTGGGGCCACCGGGCACCGCTGGCGGCTTGGCGCAGCCCTGCAGGGGCAGGCGGTACACCTGGCCGACATAGCCGTCGACGAACGCCTGCGCGTCGCCGAGCTTCACCAGGACCCGCGGCGTGTCCACCGTGCTCGGGGGGATGTTCTCCGTGTCCGTCAGCTCGATCAGCTCCCGCTCGGTGAAGCGGGCAGCCATGTCGTCGACGGTCGCGTAGTTCACGGCTGCTGCTGGTCGGTGGCGTCAGGGGATCGGGCGGCGGGCTCAGGCGCTTGCCGGCGCTCAGGAGGTCGGGTGGATGTGGCGCACGCGCTCCACTTCCACCATCTCGCCCGCGGCACTGGCCACGCCCAGGGCACGTCCGCAGTGGTCGGCCTGCGTGCCCACGGCGGCCTTGCCGCTGCCGTCGGTCGCGGGCTTGATGTAGGCGCCCAGCGTGATGGCCTCGCTCGCCTCGACCAGGCCGCTGTAGTGGGTGATCAGGCTCAGCGCGTCGCCGCTGGCGGCATCGCTCTCGCTGATGCCCTGCACGTCATTGGCGGCCGTGTTGTGGGCCGCACCAGGTGCATGGGTGCCGGCATAGGCCACGAAGCGGGCGGCGACGATGGCGGCCGTGGCCACGATGGTGGTGGCGTGGCGCTTGTCGAACTGGGCGCCGGGGTTGTTCTGTGCGGGCATGGAGGGCTCCTTCGGGGTGGGTCAGGTGGGGCGGTGCGTTACTTCGCCGCGGCGGCCTTCTTGGCGGCGGGCTTGGTGCCGGCCGCGGCATCGGCGCCGGCCTCGGCCGTGGCGGTCGACGCGGTCTGTGCCATCACGGCCTGGCGGGCGGCTTCGAACTCCTTCAGGCCATCGCGCTCGGCCTTGGCGTCGACCTTGGCCTGGGCGGCCACGGCGTCGGCGTCTTCGATGGCGTTCATCGCCAGCAGCTGCTCGACGTCATGCGCCGGCAGCTCGGGCAGCGGATCGCCCGGCGGGATCTCGACGCGCTTGCCATCAACGATGGCGAGGACGGTGACCAGTGCAATCAGCTTCATGGTGGGCAACCTTGTTGTCTGTCAGGAAAGCCCCGGGGCACGGCGGCCCCGGGGGGGTCTTCCACACACGTCACGCCAGACGCTTGGTATGTGGGTCGGTAGCGGCTTGAAGGGCCCGGGCCAGGTGAACCAAGCACCTGGCCCGGCCTTCAGGCCCCGTGAGGGGCCCTCTCCGCGCCGCTGGGTTGTTCGGGTTACGACACCCGGGGGGCACAGCGCCCCCCGGGGGCAGCGTTCGGGGCGGTTGGCCCCTGGCGAAGTGGCGGGCCTCAACAGCACCCGCCTGGTGTTATTTCGGGTTCTGGAACAGGAAGCCGGCGGTGTTGTAGGCCACGTTCGGCGCGCGCTCGTAGGTGGCGCCGTAGATCCAGCTCTTCAGGCCCGCCTCGTAGTACGGCGTCTCGGCGAAGGGGTGGCCCTCGATCACGTTGGTGAAGCCGAAGCCGGGCTCGGCCAGGCTGATGTCGCCACCGTTGCCGCCCATCTTGGGCACGTAGGCCAGGATGGCGTTGTTGCCCCACACGTCGGCGCCGACGCCCGCGTTGCTCTTCCACACCGCGTCGCCCACCACGATGTTCTCGACCTCGAGGATGGTCTTGAGCTGGTCCATCGTCGGCGGGCCCATCTGGGTGGTGGGCAGGTAGGCGCGCACCTCGGGGTTGCCGATCAGCGCGTCCTTCGCATCGGGCGACAGGGTGAGCGTGTTCGGCTTCTTGCCGATCTTCTTGCGGATCACCGAGCTGGCCGCGCGGATGTCCGTCACCGGCGTGCCGGTGCTCGCGCTCCACTTGGTGCCGCCGCTCAGGGCCGTGACGTGGCCGCCGGCGTAGGTGCCGCTGGTGGTGGCCAGCGTGGCCACCTCGATCTCGTAGTCCAGGCCCAGGATGTCGCTGGCCGTCGTCATCGCGATGCGGCTCACGTCGAGGTAGTTGCCCACGTTCAGGCGGCGGCTCTCGTCGGCCTCGCGCAGCAGCTCACGCGGCATCGGCACCTCGACCGAATACTGGGCGACCGAGTAGGTCACACCCTCGTACTTGATCTCGACGCGCTTGGTCGTGGTGCCCGGGGCGCGGCGCAGGTTGTAGCGCTTGAAGCGTTCATCCCCGATCTTGGCCAGTGCCACGCTGGACAGTGCCTGCGGCAGGGCGGGGAACAGCGCGTTGGCCACCATGCTGCCCTGGCCCATGCCGAGCAGCAGGTTGGTCAGGATGGGGTTCTGGTTCAGACGGATCTGTGCGGGCGTCATCATGGCGGTGGCTCCTCGGGGGGTTCAGTCGGGTGGCGGGGCTCAGCTGGTGAAGCTGCAGACCGCGGTGATGGCCTCGGCGTACGAGACGTTCTTGGTGCGGGCGTAGTCCTGGGCGCGCTTGTCCAGCTCGGCGTCGCTCAGGCCCTTGTTGCTGCCGCCACCGGCGCCGCCGGGGGCGTGCTCGCCGAACTGCACCAGCGGCGCAGCCCTGGCCACGCCGTCTTTCAGCCAGTCGACGAGCGGCAGCTTCTTGACCTGGCCGCCTTCGGCGAAGTCCACCGGCGTGGCATCGGCCAGCGCTTCGAGCGTGGCCACCAGGGCGCCCTTGTCGGAGGGGCGCAGGCGCCCGGCTTCGAACTGGGCCTCGGCGAAGGACACGAAGCCTGCCGTGCGCGCAGCGCGCTGGGCCTCGCTGAACTGGGTCAGCCTGGCGTTGGCATCGGCGGCGGCGGCCTCGGCCGCGGCGGTCTTGCTGTTCGCGGTGGCGATCTGCGCGTTGACCTGGTCGAGTTCGGCCTGCAGCTCTTCGGCGGTCTTCTTGGTGGGCATGGAGGGCTCCTGTTCGTGGGGTTGGGCTTCGGAGAAATTGACCAGGCCGGCGTCGTCGTCGGCGAACTGGATGTCGCGCAGGCCAGACACGGCCGGCGGCTGCGCGCCGAGGAAGGCCACGTGGCGCAGGTACCAGGTGCCCGGCTTCGGGTTGTTGGGGTGCTTGGGCGGGTAGAAGCTGGCCGACCGCTTAGGGAAGCGGCGGGCCTGCACCATCTCGGCGAAGGCGGGCTGCACGTCGGCGGTGCTCATGGCCAGGCGGCCGTCGGCGTTGACCTGCAGGGCGCGCACGAAGCCGAAGGCCGGCTTGTCGTGTTCGGGGTGGCCCACGGTGAGCGGGGCCTCGCGGATGGTTGGGTCGTAGGCCTTGGCCGTGGCGGCCAGGTCAGCCTCGCTGAAGCTGTGGACGGTGCCGGAGTCGTCGGTATGCGTGCCGGCGCGGAAGATCTCGATCCCGTCGGGGAGGGTCTTGGCGGGCGGCGTCTTGCTGGGCATGGGCCGCACTGTCGCGGCGGGCCCGGTTGCGCGTCAGATGAAGCGCTTCACTTTTTTCAGCGGGGGCCGGGGCCACCCCTCGCGGGGCTGGTTGAGGCCTTCCGCTCTGTTGGCGGGGAGTCTCACCGCGCCGAAATGGGCCGTCAAGCGTCTAGGCTTGTCCCGGCGCGTCCCAAAATTCCCGGCGGGGGCATCGCCCCACCGTGTTGGGAAAACGCCTTGTAGGCCGTTTTAATCGGTCGGGCCATCCGTCGGGCCGGCGGTGTCGGCGCGCACCAGGCGCCAGCACCAGCTCTTGCCTACCTTGCGGCGTTCGGCCAGACCTTGGTCGACCAGGCGGTGTAGCGGCGGCAGCACGTCGCCGGTGAAGCAGTCCAGCGCCGCGGCAATCTCCGGCGTGCTCAACCAGTCAGCAGCCGCCTCGAGGAGGCGCAGCACCTTGAGCGCGCGGTTGGATTCGTAGCCAGGCATGCGACGGCCGATCACAGGTCCAGCGTGCCCTGCTTGGCCGCGAACTGCGCGCGCTGCCAGGCGCCGACTATCTGCTGCACGCGGCGCGGCGTCACGTCGTTGGCGCGGGCCACCTCGTGCAGGTTGCGGCCCTTGAACTCCGCAATGATCTTGCGGGCCTTCTCCGACTTGAACAGGAAGTGGCCGCTCGGGATGTAGGGCGCCGAGCCGCCGTAGAGCTCGGCCACCGCCGTCATCTGCTCGACGGCCACGGTGGCCAGCTCGGCGCGGTCAACGGCCGCCAGTCCTGGATTGGCGAGCATCGACGTATAGAGGGTGCGCGACATCTCGCGCCATACCTCGGGCCACTCAGGCGTCCACAGCGCGGCCAGGTGCTGCAGGTCGGCCTGCGTCACGCCTGGCGATACAACGCTCGCCTGCGGCGGCGCGGGCGCCTGCAGCGCGGCGCTGGTCGTGTCGGATGACTGGCCCATGTGCTCTTCAGTTCGTCGAGATACTGCACCGGGCGCACCAGCGCTTCAGGCTCTCGATCACCGTGTTGCACTGGTGCCCGTTGAGCCAGCGCCAGTGCGCGCTGCCTGTCTGCCGCTCCACATAGGCCATCAGAGCGGCTTCGGACCGGTCTTTTACAACACCTCCGTCCGCCAGGCATCCCCAAAGTGCACAAGCTTTCGACCACTGCGCATCGAATTTTCCGGGGCCGGTCAGATCGGCGCGGCGGGCGGGCATCGGCAACGGCCCCTGACCGCCGCGCGGCACGCCCTTCGGTGGCGCCGGCTTCCAGCCGCAGGCCTTGAAATGGTCGAGCACCTTCTGCCGGCCGGCGTGGTCCAGGTCTTTCGCGCTCTTCACGCGGGCCACCGCCCACAGCACCTGGCGGTAGGTGTCGTCGGCCATGCCGAGCTGGGCCTTGGCGATGTGGATCTGCGCCAGGCCGTTGTTGCGGGGCTGGGCGGGCCTGGCTGCGGGGCGTTGGACGGTCATTGCGGGAACCCGTCGTGCGTGCGACCGTCGAGCCGTCGGCCTGACAGCTTCTTGCCGAAGCGTCCATACGGCTCGTCGAGAGCGTTCGGGACGGCCAGGTCGCTGCCATTGCAGGCGCCGCGGTCGTAGGGGGCCCATTCGCCCCACTGCTTGAAGAGGAAGGGCACCCCAGCGGCCGCGCACTGGTCGCGCAGGCTGCGCGACCAATCGGGATTCATCGGCCGCGCCTTGGGGCCGCTTTCGCCGCCACAGATGACCCATTGCACATGAGGCGCCAAGGGATCGGCGCGCTTGAGCACGTTCGCCGTGATGATGGGATCGAACTCATGGTGGCCGTGTCCACCCCCGACAGGAATGTCCGTCAGGTCCACCGGCCCCAGCATGGGCTCGACACTGACGAACAGCACGCGGGCGCCGAGTTCGTCCCGGGTCCGGAGAAGTGCGGGCACGTTGATGCCGGCCCTCGTCTGGTCTTCCGCCGTCGTGCCAAGCCACGCGTTATCCGGCAGGTAGCGCGTGCCATTGCCCGCAATGGCGCCCGCCGCACGAACCATGCGCACGATGTTCTGCGGGCGCTTCGTCAGCAGCAACCAGTCCAGCTCGGGCGTCTCGCGGATCAGCTCGAACAGCCGCCCGCGCTCGCCGGGCGGCGCCTGGTTGTCGAACACGTCGGCCATCGACGAACAGAAGATGCGCGGCCGTCGACCGAGCTTGGCGGGCATGGCCTTGGCCCAGCGGCGCGGGGCGTTCCAGTGGGCCTCGCCGAAGATCCGGCGCTCGCTGTGCGCGCCCCACAGCACGCGACCAGGCGCAAAGCGCTGGGCGTCGCGCTCGGCATAGCAGTTGTCGCAGGCGGGGCTCACCTTCATGCACCCCCACCAGGCGTTGAACGTGGCGTCGCACCACTCGATCGAGGTGCGCTCGCTCATGACGGCGTGCCCTCCACAACCGCGCGCGCCACCGGCGGCCAGTAGTCGCGGTTCGGCCCGTGAAAGACCACCAGCGCCGCGGCGATGGCTGCATCGTGCTCGGCCTCGGTGCACGGCTCGGCTTGGGAGTCGGCGCAGTACTCGGGGATCATTCGCAGCAACACGTCGAGGCACTGCTCGAGCACGGCGCGTTGCTTCAGCAGGGCGCTCATGCCGGGCCTCCAATCAGCTTGCGCTCGGCCGCGCCGCCCACACCACGGCTTAGCACGGCGCGCCGGCCGGCCTGGGCGCCGGCCAGGTCATCGTCGCGCACGTTGCGCCCGCGGTCGCGGTGCTGCACGCGGGCCTTGCCCAGGCTGGGGTAGCGTTGGCGCATGTAGCGCTCCACCAGCTCGGCGTTGTGGCCCGAGCCGGCGAAGCGCTCGACCAGGTCGCGCACCGCGCGCACCCAGCCCATCGCGAACAGGTCACCGCGCGCGGCCTTGGTGGCCGGCTTGCAGTTCTTGCTCTGGCGGCCGATATGCGCGCGCCGCGCCTTCACGCACTGGGCGGACAGCACCTCGAAGGCATAGGCCGCCACCTCGGCCGCGGCGTTCACGCCGATCAGGCGCCAGTAGCGCAACGCGCGCATCGACAGGTGCTCTATGTCGGCCTTGACGGTGCTGACTACCTCGCAGCCGAAGGCGTCGGCGATCATGCCCACGAGCTCGGCTTCCCACCCGAGGATGGGCTGGAAGCACGCGCGGGCATCGTGCTCCTTCACGCTGGCCAGCTCCACGCCATCCGCGTCGAGGCCGTGCTCGCGCATCAGGGTCTGCGCCTGGCGCATGGCGGCAGCGGCCTCGTTCTCGTTCGCGCTGGATGCCCTGGCCAGGCAGGCGCGGATCTTCCGCAGGGCGTCGTCGCGGTTCATGCCCGCTCCCAGTCGCGCCACCCGTGCTCGATGTCCCAGTGCCGGAGCGGCTGCTGCAGGCCGTCGTTGGTGACCACGCGCAGCTTGCCGCGGCCGACGACTGCCACCCCCGGGGCGTGGTACTCGATCACGCCACAGGCGTCGGCGTCGCCCGCATCGAACTGCACCACGTTGCGCCAGGCGCCCGAGGTGTTGATCTGCAGCAGCACTGGCCTCGGTGCGGGCTTGGCCTTGGCGCCCGCTTCCACACCGGCCGGCGCGGGCTTGGAGGTGACCGCGGCGGTCATTGCACGGCCCCGGTGGCGTTGTCCACGACCTGGCAGCGCAGGCTGTGCCCGTTGCCCAGGTCCACGTCGATGGGGCGGCCGAGCGCGGCGATCGCCACCGACTTCATGGCGATGTCGACGACGAACTGCACCGCCGCAGTGCTCGGCTCCCGCTTCAGCGTCATGACGGCGTCCGACGACTGCACTGCGCGGCAGAGCTGGGCCATGTCGACCTTCACGGCGGCGCTCACGATGCGGCCTCCGCGGTCTCGTCGATCGCGGCCTTCATCAGGGCCTTCACCGTCTTGTCGACGGCGCTGTCGGTGGGCTTGATCACCACCACGTCGCTGGTGCCCTCGACCGTCACGCCCAGCTTCTTCAGCTCGGCCGCGGTGAGCTGCGCCAGGGCGGCCTTGACCGGCGTCTCTTCGACCTGCACCAGGATGTCGACCTGGTCGGGGTGGTGGCGCTTGATGAGGCGCACGACCTGGTCGGCGTCGTCGAACTCGACCGAGCCCTTGCCCTTGGCATAGCCCAGCTTGATGCCGTGCATGACGACGGTGCGGGGCCGGACGAACAGCTCGGGGTGCTCGCCGATCAGGGCCTTCAGTTCGTCATGCCGGCCGGCCACAGCGGCCACGGCGCGGCGCAGGGCGGGAATCTGCGCGCGGTGCAGGGCGTCGATGCCCGCGTTCAGCTCGGTGACGATGGCGCTCAGGCGCTCGCGGGTTTCGGCCAGCGCCTTGGCGCGGCGTTCGATGTCGGACAGGCTCATGGTGCGGTGGCTCCGGTGGTGGTGGCGGGGGTGGCGGGATTGACGAGGGCCGCGACGCTGTCGATCGCGGCGTCTCGGGCCGCCAGGTAGTCGCGGCGGGCGGCCA
>OFRC01000122.1_pt1 | contig 23665 bp, 47 predicted proteins | sample 1543051 | NCBI WGS metagenome assembly OFRC01 (sample SAMN07774231, study PRJEB24372) | wastewater metagenome
CTTCAAGGGCGTGAAATTCGCCTCGCGCGTCACGCTGGTCTCTGCCGGCGCCCGTGCCGACTGGATCGACCTGTCGGGTTGCGAAAACCTGTTCGTCCAGGGCCTGACCTGCTACCCGACGATCTTCCCGCTGGAAAACCGCTACCGGCCGCTGTTCCGGGTGCGGCTCGGCTCGATAGGCTGCGGCTTTGTCGACTGCCTCGGCATGGGCGATGCCACCGGGCGGGCCTATCACAACTGGACGCTGGCCGAATGGCAGGAGCGCAGGGTCTTTGGAATGATCCTGAACGATCCAACCGAAGTGATCGCCCCGAAGTTCTACGGTGTCCGTTTCGGCATCACCGTTGCCGCAGACGATTGCCGCCTGACGGACCCAGCCGTGTTTGGCTTTTCGGTCGATGCATTCCGCTGGCTCGGGGACCGTATGATCGCAGTCAACCCGACTTGCGGCGACATGATCAAGATCGACGCGTCCCATAATGACCTGGGCCAGTCTTGGGAAGATGACGCTGACAAAGTGTTGTCGGATGTGCAGATCACCGGATGGACCGCTGTTGATTGGCTCTACCCGGACCGACTGGACCCGCAGTTTACCGGCGTGGACGCCATCGCCCAAGGGAGCGGGAATTTTGATGGCATGTATGATCGATGGGTCATGAAGGACTGCACATTCCTGACTGACCACTACCACGGCGCATCGTGGGCGGGGCTTACCAATTCGGTTCTGGACGGTGTGCACTGCATGACGCAGAACAACACCTTCCCCGGCTACCCGGCCATCAGGATCGACCCCGCCAAGGCCACACGGGGCGGCTTCCCGTCGCATCACAACACGATCCGCAACTGCATCGCGCCCCGGCTGGTGCTGAATGATGATGCCGCAACGCGGGTGGAAAGCGGCAACATCATCGGCCAGCCGCGCGACGAAGCAGCCTATCAGGCAGCAATCGCCCGCGTTCGGGCCATCGCAGCGGCGGCGTGACAATGGCCGAAGTCCGCTACCTCTACCCCCACAGAAAGCGTCTTGAAATCCTGTCGGCGGTATTTGCGGCGGGCTTCGGCGTGAACCTCTGGCTGACGGCGCAAGACGGCGCGCCGTTGGCTTGGGCGGGGCTGGATAATGCCGCCGCGCTTCTGTTCGGGCAACTCGTGTCATGGGCCGCGTTCGTTCACGGCTTGGGCGTGCGCGTGAATGGCCAATGGCGTTGGTCGCCTGCGCTCAGGCTGGTGGGCATGTCCTGCCACGCCGTCCTGTTCGCGTGGCTGGCCTCACGCGGGGCGGGCGGGACCGCCGTTTATACCTACGGCTGGATTTCCCTGCTGATGGCCTACGGGGCCTATTCCGCAGGCGTTGATACCTACCGTGCCGCGAAAGGACGCCCGGAATGGATGCCGAACTGATCAATTCGCTTGCCGCGCTCGGCCCCTGGGGCGTTGCCGGGGCTATCGTCGTCTTTCTGCGGAAAGAAATCGCCGCCGTCCTTTCAGCGCCAAAGGAAGATCGGGCTGTCGAACGGCTGCTCACCGGCATGAATGAGCAATTCATCGCCAACATGAATCTGTTCATCGAAACCAACGCCAAGCTGGAGGCGGTGCGGCTGGTGCTGGCCGAACTGCTGGCGGTGGCGCGCGACATTCACACAGAGCAAGTGAGGCGGAAATGATGCGTCTAATCATCCATTGGACGGCTGGAACCAATGCCGTCTCCGATCTGGACCGCCAGCACTACCATTTCATCATCGACGGCGGCGGCAGGGTGCATGAAGGCACGTTCCGCCCTGAAGATAACCTTGACGTGCGGGACGGGAAATATGCGGCCCACACGTTGAACTGCAACACCGGGTCGATAGGCGTAGCGGTTGCCGCGATGGCTGGCGCTGTGGAGCGGCCTTTCAACGCGGGGCGGTTCCCCATCACGCTGATACAGGTCGAGGCACTGGCGAGGCTCTGCGCGCGTCTCTGTGCGCAATATGACATCCTCGTCACGCGCGAAACTGTCCTGTCCCATGCCGAAGTGCAGCCGACGTTGAAAATCCCGCAGCGCGGCAAATGGGACATCGCATGGTTGCCGGGCATGGCGAAGCCTGATGACCCGGTGAAGGTGGGCGACTTCATCCGCGCCAAGATCAGCGGGAACATGCAGCCCGTCGCAATCCCTCCGAAACCTGCCGAACCGGCGTGGTCGTGGTTCGCAACCGCCCTCGCTAAAATCTTCGACCAACTCACACGGAAATGGAGGCTGTGATGACCCCTGTATTAGCAAGAATCGTTTCACGGTATCTGGCTGGCGCGCTTGTCAGCTATGGAATTGTCGGCGTGGAAACCGGCGCGGCGCTGGCCGTTGACCCGGATCTTGCCATTCTCATCGGCGCTGTTCTCGGCGCGGCCACGGAAGGCATCTACGCCATTGCCAAGCGCAAAGGGTGGGCAACGTGAGCGTCGTCAAGTTCTACCCGAAGAACGCGGCAGCATCCGCCGATGCTGTCTTGGAGCAGGCGGCTGGCGACTTTTCCGAAGTCCTGATTATCGGATGGGACAAGGAAGGGACGCTGGACGCGCGCGCCACGCTTGGCCTGAACGACGGCGGCGACATGCTGTGGCTGATCGAGGCGTTCAAGCACAAGCTAATGGCGGGGGACTATTCCGAATGATCTGGGCAACCATCCTGAACGCGCTGGCGCGGCTTCTGGGCCGCGTCCTGCCGTTTCTGGCGGTATGGGCCGCAGCAAAGCGGGATGCCCGCCAGCGAGCCAAAATAGAGGGGTTGGAAGGCTATGCGGAAACACGGAAGCGCATGGATGCTGCGGAGCGGTTTACTGACGCTGATGCTGCTCGCCAGCGGATGCGTGAGCGCAAGCCCTGATGCGTTGTGCGAAGGGTCAAGGGCCGCGCTCGCACGTCACGCAGCGGCGCTGGCGGAAACGCCGGATGATGCGGTGGCGATAACCGGGGCCGATCTGGTCAGCCTGATTGACGCTGCTTGTTCTGGCTAGTTAGCCATCCCCATGTTTCGCCCTTGCGTATGCGCCGGATGGTCTCCTCGTGCACGTTGTATCTTTTGGCCGCATCCTTAGCGGGGCCGTCCGAATGGAATATTTCGACAACATCATCTTCCGAGATGCCGGATGTTGATGCGAGCGTCCCCCTTGTCACTGTTCCCGCAACTATTTTGTCGGCCGCGTTTTCACTTTTGCTAGCCCATCTAAGGTGGTGCGGGTTCACGCACTTCTTATTGTTGCACAGCAATGGATCATGCGCGGCATCTGCGGAAGGGAATGGCGGCGGTCCGGCGTAAAGGATGAGGGATATTCTGTGAGCGGAAGTCTGTTTGCCATCCAACGAAGCTACACCATATCCAGATCGGCTAAATGCAAACGGCCACTCCACGCACCGAACCGGGTCTGATCCGGCAGACTGAAGGAACGGAATGCGCCTGCGCATGTCTGTGACATGATGCGGAGACCCGTGGTTCTTCACTCTCTGGTAATGCATGGAGCATAGCCCCTTCGCTACGTGTTTTCTGTTGCACCCTTCGATGGCGCAATGGCATATGGGCTGAGCCATGACGTGATCCTTTGACGATCCGTTGCGGTTAGGCCCGTCCGGATGTTGCAACCATCTGGCGGGCCGATTCAGTCTATCTCATTGGATTCAAAAATGGAATCGCCACGCGATCAAATTTGCGCGGCGGGTCAGTGTTTTCGCTGGTTGACGCTCACTTTTTAACATCAACGCAGTTTGATGTTAACGGAATGCGATTTCGTTAACATCAAGGACGGTTGCGACCGTGGCGAAGTGCAGCGCGTGAAGGTCAGCGGGTAGGGGCGTCACTCCGCCGCTTCATAGGTCGCGCGGAAGATTTCATCTTTGCACGGATACAGCTCACCCTGGACCCCCGTGATGATCCAGTCCCCCGGCGTGACGATGTGCGTCCCCTCAAGGGTCTTGATCAGACCCATGTCACGGGGCGCATCCATCCAGCCCTGCTGCGCCATGTAGCGTTTCAGCAGGTCTGGTTTTTCTGAGGCCAGAACTAGCTCGCCGCTCTTGACCTCGTAAAAGGCGAAGGGCAACACAGGGCCGTACTTTTGCGCCACATCGCCGGTCGTGTTGACCGCGAACCATGCGTTTGCCATCGGCACAAGATTGTCGGCATGGGAAACGTAAAAGTAATTCCCGGCGCGGTCGAACAGGATCTCGGCCGGGCGGGGTTCAACGGCCGGGTGATCTCCATCCTTGAACCATTGCGTCGCCTCAATCACAACAGGCTTCTTGCGGAATTTCATTCGTTCGGCTCCTTCTCGATCATGGCGCGGATGGTGGCGGCGCATTGCCCTGCGGCGCGCCTGCGCTCGGCTCCATACATGCGCGGATCACCAGCCAGCTTATCGCATTCCCGCGCCGCCTCCCGCAGCGCCTCGGCCCGCACCTGCGCGGCGGGTAGGGCTTCGATCTGGCTCAGGACGCGAACGGCGTGGTCGGCCTCGGCTGCGGCTTTGGCGGCGTCCTCGGTGTGATAGAATTCCCCCAGAGCGACGAAGCCCCACTTGTCCTGATCGCCCCACCACGCTTTGAAAACCTCATAACGCTTCGCATCGACATCTGCGATCCATTTGGGGCAGTCATCCTGTCGCCCATCTTCCATCTGCCACACCAGCGGCTTCACCCGCACCGCCACGGGCGCAGGCTCGGCCTGCACCATAGCAAGGGCTTCCCGTGCACCGCGCAGAAGCCCCTCGGCGGGGCGCTCTGGCTTGGCCACCGGCAGGGCGCGGCGGTTCCATGCGGCGATGGCTGTCCTGCCGTCTGTGCTGTAGTCGCCGTTCTGGCCCGGAAGATCGAGATAGCAGTCCATGCACCGCACGAGCGGATACATGCGGTGCTTGTCTCCTCGCTTAACTGGCGAAATGTGAGCGTTGCTGCCTCCGCAGAACGGACACGGCAGCAGCGCCGCCGCTTCCCGCATCTCGGCGGGGGTGGTGATGGGGTCAGTCATTGTCGTCTCCTTTCAGGGCGGCGCGGGCGCGGTTGCCGCCGTCATTCGCTAGGGCGTGTCGGCCTGCATCGCCTCCGCTGTGAACTAGACGGGCCAAGCGGGCCTGCTCACCATACCATTCCAGCGCCGCCCGCAGCGCGTCGCGCTCGGCCTCTAGTCGCCTCACCTCGCTAATGGCGGCGTCAGTCGTGTGTTCTGCGTGTGCTGCCCTCAAGCGCAGCCGCTTCACCTCGTCGTAGAGGGCTGGCAGAAATTCGGCGGCTTCATCGCAGGCTTGGCGCGACACAATGACGGTCGTGCCATCCATATCCGCCTGTTGCTGTGACCGCAGGGCATCAATCAGGCCGTTTTCAATCGCCGCCTGTGCGCGGGCGATGGTGATCGGGTCAGTCATTGGGTTGCTCCTTGTGGATTTCGACCGTCACACGGACCAGCCGGTAGCCTCGGTCGTGCCAGTGCTGGACGCGGGTCGCAAATTCGCCATCGTCCAGTTGGATACCGTTGGTCTGGACGTGCCTGCGCCATGCCTCACTCGGGGTCTTTCCGATGCGGGAATAGGCGTTGTCCAGTTCGATCAGGCTGCGGTAATTCTCATCCCACGGACTGATCGGCGGGATGATCGCGTAGCCGTCCATGATCTGCCGGTCAGTCATTGGTCGGTTCCTCGCGCGCTTTTCGGATTTCCTCTCCACGCCGTGACAGGTCTGAAATCGCGCCATCCAGAAATCTGTTGCAGGACTGGCAAAGGTCTTTCCAAGAGATCGCGATTCCCCCTGCCACAGCGTAATCTACTGTGGCAAGCAGCTCGTAAGTGCCGCATTCCCCGCCCCTGTAGGGCTTCGCCATTTCAATACCGCAAATGTCACAGGTGCAGTATTTGCGCACATGTTGAGTCATCGGTCGTCTCCTTTCAGGGCTGCGCGGGCGAACCCATCAGCGGCGCAAGGGTTAGGATGGCCTCAACCGATCCGTCATTGACCTGGCACACATCGTTATGGTCGTAATTGTCGGGGTTCAGCTCCCGGAGGGCGTCGTAAGCGATGCGGGCTGTCGCAATGGCTGCGTCCCGCTCGGCCTCTGCCGCCTCGGCGCGGGCATGGCTTTCGTTCAGCGCGAGACGCAAATCCCGCGAAACCCAACCTGTCGCGTGCAGGCAGTGTTCAAGCGAATGTCCGTGATAGGGGCTGCCGGTCCCTGCATCCCGCGCAGCCTCGCCCTCCCTGATTACGTCAAGGAGGCGATGGTTAAGTTTGTCGTCCAGCGGAGTTTGTCCGTCTGGAACGGTGCGCGGTGCCTTCGCGGCGATGGCGTCGTGGTCGATGGTCATTGTCTCCTCCAAATGCGCCCGCAGCTTGGCGAGCGTGGCGCGGGCGCGATCCCCGCCGTCCGTGATGATCGGGCCGTTTTCGGTCGATAGCCCGTAGTCGGTGATGCACACGTTATAGCCGTCATATTGCTCGTCGGCGTAGAAGCGCAGCGCCGCCACAGCCTCTTTCAGCAGCGCCTCTTGCGCTTCGATGCGCGCACGCCAGTATTTGTCGGCGCTGTCATAGATGTCCGCATCAACAAACCTGTGCCAATCCCATCGCGGGATGGTCGCAAACTCGGACAGAACGTAGACGCCGGAAAACTCATGTTCTCCAACCGAGGCGCACCAGATTTCGCGCGGCCATTGGATCAGGTCATCCATCACACACCCTCCGGTCGTAAAACGATGTTACTCATGGTCGCCTCCCCGCGCTGCAAGCATGGCGTCTGCCAGCGCGTATGCCTCTTTTGCGATGCTCTGATATGAGTATGACGGGATGTCGCTCGCCATAGCCCCGGCCAGCGCCTGCCCCGCGAACCAATCGCGCATGGACATGCCGTGACTGTAAACCACCTGGCCCGCTGTCGTTGGAAACGCTGGCCCGCCGTTGTCTTTCGTCATTTCCGTTCTCCGTTTGATAAAGTCCCGGCTCATGCCGTGCATTCCCCATTATTCGGCCTCCGCAAAGGCGCAGTTGACGCGCGTGTCAAAGTCTGCCCGCGCCGCAGCCTCCGCCGCATCCCACGCCGCAGCCCGCGCCGCAGCCCGCGCCGCAGCCCACGCCGCATCCCACGCCGCACCCCACGCCGCAGCCCACGCCGCAACCCGCGCCGCAGACCACGCCGCATCCCGCGCCGCAGCCAGCGCCGCAGCCCACGCCGCATCCCGCAGGCTATCGTCGAGTGTCGTCAGATACTCGCGCACTACATCCGGCGTGTCCCACAGATGCGCTACTGCAAGAGCCTGATCTGCGGCGAACCGGCGCAGCAAATGCTCGGCGTCGATTGTTTGCAGGATCGTCCGTTCGCGGCAGACGAGTTTGTCGTCTTCCTCACGTTCGATCTGGCCGCACTCCACGCGGTGCAGCCACTTGCCGGACGCGTATCGCAGCGCCTGATGTGGTTTCGGCGATGCATGCAGGCCGGATTTGCACCAGATGATTTCTCCGGTGTGAGTAAGTTTTTCGCCGATTGCTGGAACGGGGCGACCGACGCGGAGCGTGTCGCCTGTGAAGTGGTAAGCGATCATCACACACCCTCCGGTCGCAGGACGAGACTTTCGTTCCAAGGCATGTTGCCCCGGTCGTAGCGGAAATCGGTCATGTTGATGGCCCTGCCGCTTATGACCCGCCACACTTCATGGCCAACATCAGGGACGACCTCGTAACCCCAAGTCCCCTGATCCATATCCCGCGCCACCGCCTGCACCCATTCCGGCAGCACGTCCCACGGCGGGGACATGGGGCGGCGGGGTTCGGGGGCGAGGCGGTAGGCGTAATCCAGATGGAAGAATGGGTGGACCGCCTCCTTCCAGTCACCGCCATCCACGATGCGACCCTGTAGGATAGCACCGGATTGCCAAGCGCGCACCAGCGCCCCGATCACCTCGTCGGGGTATTCGCCCAAGGGGCGGTCCAGTTGGGTCAGGTCAGTCATGGCTAATCCTTTCAAAATAGAACGTCACGGGCGCGTTGGTCACGGTGACAACCCCGAACCGCTGCGCGGCCCTGAACAGGCTCTTGTCGCGGGCCAGAATCGACGCGGCGCGAGCCAGTAGCGCCCGCCATTCCTCAAGCCCGTATCCGCCTTTGTGCAGATTGCAGGGGCCGCAGGCGGGCATCATGTTGGCGACGGTGTTGCGCTCCGGTTTGATCATGCGCTGCCCTTGCGTGGGCAGGCGCCTCCCCCAAGGATCTGTCTGCACCCGCAAAACAGGCTGCAAATGGTCGCAGTGCATCTTGTCCAGAACCGCGCCGCAATATGCGCAGCGCCCGCCGAACTTCTGGCGCAGGTCGGCCTTCTGCTTCTTGGTTCCGGTCCAGATTTCACTCATGGTCGCCTCCCCGCGCTGCAAGCATGGCGTCGGCCAGCGCGTATGCCTCTTTTGCGATGCTCTGATATGAGTATGACGGGATGTCGCTCGCCATAGCCCCGGCCAGCGCCTGCCCCGCGAACCAATCGCGCATGGACATGCCGTGACTGTAAACCACCTGGCCCGCTGTCGTTGGAAACGCTGGCCCGCCGTTGTCTTTCGTCATTTCCGTTCTCCGTTTGATAAAGTCCCGGCTCATGCCGTGCATTCCCCATTATTCGGCCTCCGCAAAGGCGCAGTTGACGCGCGTGTCAAAGTCTGCCCGCGCCGCAGCCTCCGCCGCATCCCACGCCGCAGCCCGCGCCGCAGCCCGCGCCGCAGCCCACGCCGCATCCCACGCCGCACCCCACGCCGCAGCCCACGCCGCAACCCGCGCCGCAGACCACGCCGCATCCCGCGCCGCAGCCAGCGCCGCAGCCCACGCCGCATCCCGCAGGCTATCGTCGAGTGTCGTCAGATACTCGCGCACTACATCCGGCGTGTCCCACAGATGCGCTACTGCAAGAGCCTGATCTGCGGCGAACCGGCGCAGCAAATGCTCGGCGTCGATTGTTTGCAGGATCGTCCGTTCGCGGCAGACGAGTTTGTCGTCTTCCTCACGTTCGATCTGGCCGCACTCCACGCGGTGCAGCCACTTGCCGGACGCGTATCGCAGCGCCTGATGTGGTTTCGGCGATGCATGCAGGCCGGATTTGCACCAGATGATTTCTCCGGTGTGAGTAAGTTTTTCGCCGATTGCTGGAACGGGGCGACCGTCGCGCAGAGTGTCGCCTGTGAAGTGGTAAGCGATCATCACACGCCCTCCGCGAACAGCGCGAGGATGGCGGTGCCGAGGCCCTGCGTGTGTGCGTGATCGGGGCCGTAGATTTCCGGCGTAAGGGTGGGGTCTGTCATTTCCAACTCCATTGCTTCGTTGCAGGAGCAATTGAAAAGACTGGCACAGTCCGAGATTGTGGATCTGGGGGCCCCCCGTTCGAGCCGGGGATGCTGTACCAATCTTCTCAACCACTTAGTCGATTTTCTTGCATCAAGCCTGAATTGACTTGAAACAATGTTGTTTCATCAATGTTCTGCGCGGAGGCGAAGAACGTTGTTGGCGCCTTCGGACCGCTCGCGGAGATACCGCTGAGTCGTCTTGAAATCGGCGTGGTTGGCCTGCCGTTGGAGCGACAAGGGATCAGCACCCTTGTTCTTGGCGTCGTTGATCGCGCCGGCCCGCGTGTCCATCATCCAGACAGAATCGGGGACGCCAGCCGTGGTGCGGTGCTTGCGGAACAGGTCCGACCACGCAAAGCGGTCATAGGGCATCCCGTGCCGATCCACGATGACCGGGCCGACGCGGTTTTCCATCTGAAGCAACCGCTCGCGCACTGCGGGAACAAGTGTCAGGTCGAACACCAACGCCTCTGGCATGGATTCCTCGGTCTTGCTCGGCGTCTTGGTCAGCGTGGTGATGTCCCGGTCGATCATGTCCCAGGTAAGCCCGTCGCCCCACCGCCGCTTGCCCCTCACGATGCCGCTGCGGTCCTCGCCGTCCTGAAGCGCGAACCAGTCGCCGCGAACGTCGATGGCCCTGAGCGTGAGACGCCACTGGATCAGCAGGCCAAGTGCGAAGGCATGATCACCCGCCGCATCGGCTGCGGCGATGACTGCATCAATCTGCGCCTCTGTCGGGGATGCGGTGCGCGGCCGCGGGGACTTCAGTTTCAACTCGCGCAGGATTTCACGCACGTCACGGGCGCCGGGCATCTGGACCGCCACGCCATAGCCGGCGAGGATGCGCAGCATGGTGAACTTCGACTTGATGAAGTGCGGCGACCGGCCCTTGTCCTGCATCCCGCGCACGATGCGCTTCGCCTCGACAAAGGACATGTCCGCGATAGGCATATGCCCGATGGCGGGCTCCCAATAGGACAGGCGATCGAGATAGTCCTGTCGCGTGTTTGCCTTCACGTCGCGGAACGGCGACACGTCGTCGGACTTGTAGCGGGCGATCAGATGCGCCCAGGTGTTCGGCTTCAGCTTGACGTTGGCCCCGCCGAACCAGCGCACCATTTCGCGCGTCAACTCGCGCGCCTTGGCGGCGTGGTCATCGCCTACAGGGCCAAGCTTGACGATGGTGACGGCGTAGCCTGCCTTGCGGTAGCGCAGCGGGGCCTTCCAGTAGACGAAGCCGCCTGTCGTTGACGTGCAAGGTGAATACGAGGGATCAGAGCCGTCCCATAGGGCAGGCTTAAAGGTTTTCATATCTCGTTCCCGTGTTGGAATCGCGGCTGTCGTGTTGTGCCGCGGAAACAGGATCAGCCACGCGCCGCCGTCTGGCAAGAAAAGCCTCAACGTCGGCTTTCAGCGTGAGCCCAAGCAGCGGGTCCACTTCGGGGAAGCCTTCGCGTTCCAGTCTGGATCGCGCATCCCGCAGCCAGTCAACGGACCGGCCAAGGCGGGACGCGCACCACTTCAGGCTTCCATAGGCCGCATCGGCTGAGAATGTCGGGTCGATCCTCATTTCGTCACCGTCATGTTCTTCACGCTCAGGAGGCCCATCTGGACCCAATGAGCCTGTGTCTCGGCATGGCCCCGAAGCATGGCGTCCAGAACGATTGCCGCTGTCAGGCCGCGCTTCTCGTAGGTGTGGCGGTCGATCGCGTCGTGACAGGCGGAACAGCCGAACGCACCGTGGATGTCGCTCACCTTGGACCTCATGCTCTTGCCGATCCCCGGAAGGTGGCACAGCACGGTCGTCGCGTCGTTGTGGTTGCAGATGCCGGGCAGGCGAAGCGAACAAGGCATTCCCTGCGCGCTGTCCATGATGGCCTGCGACCTTACCTTGGGAAGAAGCGCCGGGTTCATGCGATCAGTCCTTGCCGGCGCGTGATCCACGGCTTCGACTTGAACCCGATGCCATGTTCCTTGTTCAGGATGGAGGCATAGGGCACGGAGATGCCGGCCTTCTTGGCTGCGGCTGTCAGGGACAAACCGTCGCGCACGCCCTGCCGCAAAGCCTCGACATAGCCAAGCTTGCGGTCGTTCGCCGCCTCGCGCCGCTTCGGCCATGCGTCAACGACTGGCGCAAAGACACGCTGCGACCGGATCAAGTGTTCGCCTTTCCATTCGTCACTCACCAGTAATCCCTCCTTACGTCCTCGCCGCTCTCTGCGATGTCGGCGCGCATGACATTGTTCGCGGTGGCGATGTGGGCGCCGTGCTTGCCGTACATCCGGCCGATCTGGCTGTTAGACATTCCCCCGCTTCTGAGGCGCAGCCAGTGCAACACCTCGTCGTCGTGTTCGCGGGGGACGCTGCGGATCATCATCCCAGACCGCAGTAGCCGTGCGTCGGCTTCGTCGGGATGCCGAGGGCTTCGCGGTTCTCCATGACCCAGGCTGTCGCCTCTTTCGTGTTTGGTCCCTTGGCGCCGGTTTCCGCCATGCGCGCCCTGATGTGTGGCGTCAGGACTTCGGCGGGGATCGGGTGCCAGCGCCAGACGGCACACTCGGGGCCGCGGCATCCGGCTTCGGCCCTCTGTGACGCGAAGGCTCGTGCCAGCGGGCAAAGCAGGGTCCGCGCTTCTTCTGGTGTGACGTTCATGATGCCCCCAATTTGATTGTGACCGAGACGCAAGGCACATCCATGTCCTCGATCTTGTCCGGTGTGACGGTGATGCTGTCGCGGTCGAAGTCGTCCAGGACCCCAACGAAGTCGTCGATGGTCTGATTGATTTCCGCGACATCGGCATCGAACACCGTGGCGCTGTAGGTGGCGGCGTTGTCCTGCTCGCCCATCCCGTAAAGATGGACTTCAACCAGTTCTTCCGCCTGAAGAAGTGTGAGCCTCATCTGTAGATCCCTCTCAAACGCTCGATGACGTTCTTCCGCAGCAGATCCCGCGTCGTGTTGATGACTTCATCCGCGATGCCGAGTCTGGACTTCAGAGCGTCGTCTCTCAGGATTTCCATTGTCGTGTGCCGCTCGCCGCAAGCAGAGCATTCCCGGCGCCGACGTATTGCCCGCATCCCCTGAAAACTCTCGACCGGCCGGCTGTCGGTACACTTCGCCAGAGAGCCGCCGCATGACGGACATGGGAAGGCGTTCAGAACGGCCATTCCTCGACCTTCCGATAGAGTTCGACCGTCTTGCCTTCGCGGGCGGCATAAGCTTCAGCCGCCGCGCGGTCGTCAAAGGCGGTGCTGCCGACGATCCATTTCTCTTTCATTCCGACGCCCTCGCTGCCCCGGCCCATCCGCCGCACCAGTCAACCGCTTCCTCCGAGTTGATCGGGTGCGGGCAGTCCTCGATGCTCTTGCCCGCCGCATGGGCATCCGCGCCCGCTGTGAAGGTGTCAGAGCCGGGGAAGGCTTCTTCGGTGTCCAAGGTGGCGTAGGACACGACTTCGGCCTCTACGCCTTGCTCCTGCGGTTCCTCGCCGCGCGCTTTCAGTGCCACGGAGGCAAAGCCGCCTTCCTTCGGCGTCACGTCCTTGATCGGCTGGTAGTCCTGGACTTCCTCCATCACCTGAAGGCCCATCAGCGCATCGGCCGCGCCGTCACGAACTGCCCACGTCCGCGCCCGCATGAGCAACATTCGTTTTGGGTAGGTCTGCCACGGTCCAGCCTTGCCCCAGAGGCCCGCCTTCTTTGCGTCATCGATCGAGAAGGTCCGCACGATCTGCTTGCCGGTGTCGCCGCGGGTGAGAGTTGCCGTAGCAACCATCTTGTCGCCCTCGCCGGTCACGTCCGCATCAATGTGATGCCCGGCGCGCTGCATCATCGCCGGAAGGGCATCGCCCCAGACAGAGGCGCGACCGTTGATGACGGCGATGTTGGAAAGCGCCTGCATCGGGGCAAGGCCGATTTCCATGCCGCGCACGATTGCGGCCATCGTCATTTCCGGCTTCCCCTGGAAGTGCTTCGGCACCATGTCGCCAGACATCGCCAGCGCCTTTGCCAGCCGAAAGGCGTCGTCAAGGCTTTGCGGCACCAAGGCCGCAATCGCCCCGCCTGTCTGGACCTGCGGCTTCGCCACAGCGGTAGTTTGGTCGTTCATCTTGGTTTCCTCGGTTACATGCCGTTGGCGGTGCTGACCGCCCAAATCACGGTGAGGCTCAGGATCAGGACGGAGCCGATGGTGAAGTAGATCAGCCGCGGCTTCAGCGCCCACATCGCGGCGGAGAACAGCAGCAGCACAGCGGTCCCGATCACCGCGCCGAAGAAGATCAGCGCGTCCTGCATCGGCGTGAAAGCCTCATCCATGCCGTCGTTCTTCTTGGGGTGTTCCATCATGTCCTCCCTCACTGAAATGCGGTGTTCATCTGCTCAAGCAGCATGGTCCGCTGCCAATCCGGCCGCTGGTAGACCGCAACGTCGGCGCCGGGGCCGGGCCAGTCGCCAGATTCAAGGCACTCGGCAAAGCGGCTGATTGCGCGCCGGTTGCGGAAGGCGGCGATGCGAAGATCTTCCTCGCTGATTTCGCGCAAGATGACGTGATAGGGCGGCTGGTCCCACTGCGCGACAATGCCAACCGCAGAAGGCCAATTGCCGGTCAGTGCCTCGAACACGGTCGCTGCAAACGACATCTGCATGTCATAAGCGTGATCTGTGATCCGCTGGTCAACGAGACGGTGGTTGAAGGGTCGGCCTTGGGAAGAAACCTTCTTGTAGTCGCTCATCATTCCGTCGAACGACACGGTGTCAGGGCGAGACAGGAGCCAAAGGCCGGTCACTTCATCGCGGATTGCCATCGTGATTTCAGGCTCGCCGCCCATGACCGCGCAAGCTGCCGGGTCCATCGCCAGGGCCTTGCCCATCGCCTCGATCTGGCGTTGTTCCGCGTCGGTCAGGATGTCACGCGGGTCAGCTTCGACGGCACGCCAGAACTCGACTGAAGCCGCCGCCGCCTCCGAAGCCTTCCCGGCATCATACGCCACGATCTGCGCCGCCGTGGGGCGCCTGGGCTTGTCCTCTGGCAACACCATGAAGTGCTGCGACACAACGTCCATGCCGCCCTCGACGTAAGCCGCCATCGCCCGGCCAAGCCGCAGTGCGGTCCGGTCCTCGCTCTCGTAGCGGTTCGGGTTCAGCAGGGAAAACGCCCACACGTCGGCCGGCGTCTGCAATTCCATCTTCCGCAGCACGCCGCTGGTGACGCTTGGGCCGTCGCAGGGCTGCGCGTGGTGGCGATCCAGCGAGATCCGGTAGAAGCCGGGCTCCGTGATCTGCTCGTCGTCGGCAAGGGTTCTGATTTCCATGTCGTCCTCTGATGTTAAAACGTAGGCCGGTAGAGGGGAGGGATACCGGCCGGGGGAACAGCGCGTGGTGGCGCGCTATCTGATTTCCAACCGCCGCCGCTCGATCGCGGACAGCGCATCCGTGGTGAGGCGCCCATCGCGCCGCATCTGGTCCGTGAAGCCGTCCAGTTCTTCGGCGCTGGTCACAGTCTCCAACTTGTCCTCAAGCGTGACCGGAAGCCCGCGCCGCCATTTGTCCTTCGGCGTCACGACACGGCCGAAAGCACGGTGATGCAGAGCAGCGCGAACGCGATCCAGAACACCGTTCCGTGCCAAGCTGGCGGGTTGTAGCGCCTGCGCGCCGCCCTGAACTCCGTCTCGGTGATCTGGTCCCGCATGGCTGACGCCTTCAGGAAGTCGCGTTCGTCGCCGTGTTCCAGCAGGTAGGCACAGGCTTCCAGCACATAGCCTTGCTGGATTGCTTCCGGCCCAAGCCGCACGATGCTGCGCGCATTCCGCAGCGCGTCGTCACCATCAAGAGGAAACATTCTGCATTTCCTCCCGGTCTGCGATGATTTCCCCGAGGGCGACGTGAAGCGCCTTCAGGTGTTCGGTGATGTTCGGGTCGAACTTCGGCCGCGGGAAGTCTGTCGCCCCGTAGAGCGTGCCGTCGCAGTAGCCCATGACCACCCGGCCAAGCCGCTTGCGCAGCTTGTCGCCCTTGCGGGCCCTGTCGATGATCCGTTGCGCCGCCGCCGAACGTTCTTCTTCGGCCAGCGGCAGGAGTGCCGCCGCCATCGCATGTAAATCGCCTGTCGTGATGCTTCTCATGTGTCCCTCAACACGGGAGGCTCATGTGTCGCTCCCTGAGAAACACACTTCCAAATTAGAAGCACCGCGTCAAGAGAAAAACTTCTGTTTTGGAAATTGAAAGGCGAGTGAGAAGTGCCGCGCGATTCTGTAGGTTCTGAAATGCGAGGGACGCGCCAGAACCGGCGCGCAGAGCCGCGGTCTCATGAAGAATTTCCCCGCTTGACTTAAATACTTCGATTGTAGAAGTGTGGGGACATGAACCCTGCACAGCATGTCATCAACAAATGCGGTGGTGTCGCCCGCGTGGCGGCTCTCACCGGACGCACTCACTCGTGGGTCTACAGGTGGACCTATCCCAAGGAACGCAGCGGGCGCGGCGGCTATGTCCCGCATGAAGATGCCGAAACGCTTCTCGCTGCTGCCATGCGCGGTGAGGTCGATCTGACCCCCGCCGATTTCTTCGACTTGCGCTCGGGACTCTCTACAGCCGCCCCGTGAGGCTGAGACGGTGATCTGCCCCGCGGCCCGAGCGTCGTCATGTGGCACCCGCGAAGATCACCAACAGGCGCTGGACCGGAGCGAGATCCGGTCATCCCCACACAGGAGGACCAAGTGGAAATCGCCGTACACCAGAACAAGATCATCAACACCTTCGACCGGATCGGGTCGCGCGAAAAGGAACGCGCCTCCGATGCCGGCGAGGACCGCGAAGAAATCGGGTCGCTGCTCGAACTGACCGGGCTGAACAAGAAAGCCCTGTCGTTCGTTCGGATGCTGCACAAGCAGGAACAGGACAAGCGCGACGACATCATCCGCTCGCTGAAGCCGTTGCTGGACCTGATGGAAAAGCACTGGCAGGGGCAAAGCACGCCCGACATGTTCGGGGATGCGATCGAACCCGATGAGCCGCCCGCGTTTGATCGGGATGCCGCCTATGACGGCGACGACGAAGAACTGTCCGACGAGACGGATGGCTTCCTGAACCATCTCGCAGAAGTCGAGGCGGCGGCAGAATGAAGGTGCTTTCCTTCGATACCGCCACGAAAACTGGCGTCTGCTTCGGTTGCGCGGGGGAAACTCCGCGCGCCTGGACCGTGGATCTCGGCAAGGCGGAATGGCCCGTCCGCTTTTCCAAGACCCTCATCATGACCGCGCATTACATCGAGAAGTTCCGGCCCGATCTGGTGGCCGTGGAGCAATTCGTCGGCGGTCCGAAGGCCAACTCCAACCTCGTCGGTCTGGTGGCCTGCGTTCAGGGCGAGGCAACGCGCCTCGGCGTGCGCGTGGTGTCCTACTATCCCGCCACGGTCAGGAAGCACTTCCTCGGAGGCATCAAGCCGCCCGGCAACATCAAGGCGGCGGTCTATGCGCGCTGCCAGATGCTCGGCTGGAAGGTCGAGGACACGGACGCGGCTGATGCGGCTTCCCTGTGGGATTACACCTGCTCGCTTGAAAGCCGGGCTCACCAGATCACCAGCGTCGGGGGCCTGTTCAGATGAGCGACGGGTGGCAGCGCCGCGTGGCTGACCTTCTTCGTGAGGGCTTCGGTGTCGAGGACATCGCAATCCGCATGAAGTGCAGCACCGCCGACGTGCGGCGCGAAGTGGAAATTCTCAGAAATGAAGGGCGGCTCAGGGACGTTCTGGGCCTGAAAGGAGAAGCATGAGCGCGCATCTGTTTGACTCAGAAATCGCGTTGAAAGTGGGCGTCAACGCTGCCGTGATCTATCAGAACATCGTTTTCTGGTGCGAAAAGAACGCGGCGAACGGGAAGCACATCCATGACGGCATGGCGTGGACCTACAACAGCGTTCGCGCCTTCTCGGAGATGTTCCCCTACCTGACCCAAGATCAGATCCGGCGCGCGATCGAGCGCCTTGAGGCGGGCGGCTTGATCGCCACCGGAAATTTCAACGAGGACAGCCGCGACAGGACCAAATGGTTTTGTGATCTACGCCAGACACATTTGGCATCAATGCCAGAGACATTTGGCGTGAATGCCAAAGCATTACCAGATAGTAAACCAGATAGTAAACCAGATGGTAAACAACGTGCGTGCGAGAATGGGCTTTTCTCAGCAGATGAAACGCCTCAGCAAGACCGAACGGCGGATGCTTTCAAAAGGTTCTGGAAGGTCTATCCGAAGAAGGTTGCAAAACAGGACGCCCTGAAAGCTTGGCAGAAGCAGATCAAGGGCGGTCACGATCCTGAAATGATGATCGACGCGGCGGCGCGATATGCGCAGACCGATAATGTGGCGCGCGGATTTACGATGAATCCGCAAGGCTGGCTCAACGGGAAGCGTTGGGAAGATGAAAACCTTCCCCAACCCTCCAAGCCTATGACGCTTGAGGAACGCGCCCGCCGTCTCGGTCCGCAATGGGGCGAGGTGGTGCGGTGAGAGTTGTAGTCGCCTGCGAATATTCGGGCCGCGTCCGGGATGCCTTCCTTGCCAGAGGCCATGACGCCATGTCCTGCGACCTGCTGCCGACCGACAGTCCCGGCCCGCACTACCAGGGCGATGTGCGGGACGTTCTGGACGCCGGGTGGGATATGATGATCGCTCACCCGCCCTGCACCGACCTTGCCGTGTCTGGGGCGCGCCACTTCCCCGCCAAGATCGCGGACGGGCGGCAGGGACGGGCGCTGGATTTCGTGCGCCTGCTGCTGAATGCGCCAATCGAGCGGATTGCACTGGAAAACCCGGTCAGCGTGATTTCGACGCAGATCCGCAAGCCTGACCAGGTGATCCAGCCTTGGCACCACGGACACGGGGAAACCAAGGCCACCTGCCTTTGGCTCAAGAACCTGCCGAAATTGAAACCGACAAACATCGTGGATGGACGCTCAGACCGCATCCACAAGATGCCGCCCAGCCCGGATCGCTGGAAACTGCGCAGCACCACCTACGCCGGGATCGCCGCAGCGATGTCGGATCAGTGGGGCCGTGAGTTCCAACTGGAGTCCGCAGAATGACCCAGACCGTCAAATGCCGGATGCCGTCCTGCCATCGGCGCGTGAACGTCTCGAACGCCGCGGGCGTCTGTCAGGCACACCTTCACTCGTCCAAGTGCCTGTGTGGCAACTGCCCGCAGAACCGCGGCCAGCGGCCCGGCACGCAAACCGTGATGGTTCGTGAAGCGCCGGGCTGTTCATGGGGGCAGGCGGTTGCCGCGCCTGTGACGTTGCCGCGTGCACCGTGGGAGGAAAGCCGGTGATTTTCTCCAATATCGAAGCGGAGCAACAGCTTCTCGGCTGCATTCTCATCGCCAACGACACGCACGCGCTGGTGGCCGATCTTCTCGGGCCCGACGACTTCGCGGAACCGCTGCACGGTCGGATCTACGACATCGCCGGGGCAAGGATCGAAAAGGGACATCTCGCCTCGCCGGTCACGATGCGGCTGGCGCTTGAGAACGATCCGGCGCTGAAGGAGTTGGGCGGGCCGGCGTATCTCGCCAGAATGGCCGGCGCTGCCATGTCACCGAATGCGGCGCGCGACTATGCGCGGTCGATCCTTGAGGCGTCATGCCGTCGCAGGCTTCATGAGGCCACGCAGGAGGCGGCAAGTCGGGTTTCCGAGGGTGAGGATAGCGGAGAGGTCAAGATGCGCCTCCTGCACGCTCTCTCCGCGCTTCCCGAAGCGGGCGAGGAAAGCAGTTACTCGCTTCAGTCGGCGGTTCTGGATGCGGCGCGTCATGCCGTGGACGGGTATCAGGGCAAGACGGAGTTCCTGAAAACCGGATTGGGCCCGCTCGATCGGATCATCAAGGGTCTGGCGCCGGGGGACAACGTGCTTCTCGGCGGGGCAACGAGCATGGGAAAAGCGCAGCCGTTGACAAGCATGGTCCTGGCGCTGGATGGGTGGAAGGCGATGGGCGATGTCCGGGTTGGCGACCGTCTAGCGTCAGTCGATGGGGCCGAGTCCGTGGTAACTGGTATCTTCCCGCAGGGTGAGCGGCAGGTTTACCGGGTGACGTTCAAGGATGGACGTAGCGTCCGCTGTTGCGGTGAGCATTTGTGGGAAGTTGGCGGGTCGTTCATGAAAAGGACGCGCGTTATTTCTACAGAAGAACTCGCGGAAAAGCTGAAGTTCTCCACGGCGCGCGGACGGATCACGGTTCCGCTGTTCAAGGGAGAGTTTGGGGCTGAGTACGATCTTCCTGTCGATCCGTGGGCTCTTGGTGCGTTCATCGGAAACGGGCATTTCCCCGAAGGCGGTAACCCGATGTTCAGCACGGCAGATGCGTCAACACTTTGGCGATTTGCCAACGCTCTTGGTGAGGGGCATGAGGTTGTCGCGGCTGGTGGTTATGACTATCGGATCAGGGGTCGTGAGCGTGGATTGACGCGGTTTGCCGCATCCCTGGATGCATTCGGACTGCGAGGCTGTCGCGCTGAGACGAAATTCATCCCGGTGGAATACATGCGCGCCGGGAATGAGGTTCGACGCGAAATCCTGCAAGGATTGCTGGATACCGATGGATGGGTGGAGTCGTTCGGCGCTGTCAGGTATTCGACAAGCAGCGCGAAGCTGGCCGATCAGGTGCAAGAGTTGGTGCGCTCTCTCGGTGGAACCTGCACGATCAACCAGAAACTGCCGAAGTTCACGCACAAGGGTGAGAACCGGGTTGGGCAGGTGCATTACGTCCTGAATGTCAGACACGACGATGCCGCCTCGCTGTTCTCGGTGCTTCCCAAGAAACGCAGGTGCGGAAGGGTGAAGCCGGTAACGCTGACGATTGTGAGCATCGAGCCAGATGGTGTGGAGCCGGTTCAGTGCATCAAGGTCAGCCATCCGCGGCAGCTTTATGTGACCGACGGGTTCACCATCACGCACAACACATCCGTCGCGCTGGAAATCGCCAAGAATGCGGCCTTTTCTGGGAAGGGCGTTGCCTTCGTCTCTCTGGAAATGACGCGGCAGGAACTGGCAACGCGGATCATCTCGCAAGCTGCAAGGGTGCCCTATGCCAACCTTCGTGACCCAGAGGCGATGGAGGAAGACGACTTCAGGAAATGGGTCGAGGCGGCAAAGGGCGTCGGTGACGGCGCGATGCGGATCATTCCCAAGCATGTGAGGGACATCCCGGCCATTCATTCCGCCTGCAAGCGGGCTGGCCTGTCACTTCCTGGCGGCAAGGTCGATCTGGTCGTGGTGGACTATGCGCAACTTGTGAGAGGCCCCGGCAAGACGCGGTACGAACAGATGACGGAAGTTTCCATCGGGCTGAAGCACATGGCCGGCCTTCTCGGGTGCCCAGTGATTTCTCTGGTCCAGCTTTCAAGGGACATCGGCAACCGCGACGACAAGCGGCCGCAACTCTCCGACATCAAGGAAACCGGCCAGTACGAGAATGACGCGGACTTCGCCATCTTCTGCCATCGGGAAAGCTACTGGCTTGAACGGCAGGGGCCCAAGGCCAACCTGAAGGGCGACATCACCGAACAGGCCAAGATCGACTGGAAGGCCGATCTGGAAGCGGTGCGTCACAAGATCGAATTTATCGTGCGCAAGAATCGCCACGGGCGGCTGTCATCGGCCGAGATGTTCTTCCACGCGCCTACCATGCGCTTCGCAGAGTTGCGGGACGCGGCTTCAGAGTTCATGTAGGGAAAACGATGCTCGATCCGAAATGGCTGCGCGAAATCCAGAAACTCGGGTGGATCATCCGATCCGCCGATGAAACGAACGTCTGGGCGGCATGTCCGCGCGACGGCTGCACCATGACTGCAAAGTTGCGCGAGGATGGGCCGCTGCCCGGCGTCTGCAAGCGCGGCCCTGATCTTTCGGAAAAGTCGGTCGAGTTCTTTGACGACGCGCGGGTGTTTCTGCGTGACCGGCGCGAGGGGTTGGCGCTGACCATCCGCGAAGTTGAGGAATCGGCCGGCATCACAGTTGATTTCCTCGCCAAGTTCGAGAAGGACGACCCGTCGAAGATCCCGAACGCGCAAACCTTTATCGAATGGGCCAAGACGCTCGGTTACGAGGTTGTCTTGCGCCCGGCGCCGCTCCCGCCGACGACGCTTCGCATCCTGTCAGACACACGCGCAAAGTTGCGCATGCGTCTCAACAAGTTCAGGATTCACGGGGAACGTCGGTCAAGAGGGTGATAATCCGCTCAAAGGTCCGCGACATCTCGACCATCTGGCGCGAAATCTCCGCCTGCTGCTCCAAGAGCGTCTTGAACTCCCCGACGATTGCAGCATCGCCAAGGGCGCCCGCGACTTCAACCCGCGCCCGTTCCCACTCCTGAAGCAACAGAAGCGCCATGATCGGCACGCTATGGTCCCGGCGCCAGCGGAACGCGGTCTGTCGGCTCACGCCCAGGTCATGCGCTGCTTGGTCGACCGATCTGGTCTGTCCATACCGATCGGTGATGATCTGGTCGAACAGTTGCGTCCGCTCCTGGTCGGTCATCGCGTGCAGGGTTTCCGGCGTGAATTGCGCGCCCGCTGGTTTGTCCATCTGGTTCCTCGCTTGCCCATTTCTGGGCGTGGTGATAGTCGCAAAGTTGCCCGACTCTCTCGGGTGCTTGCAAGCGGGCCGGGTGGAGTCGTGTCCCCCGGCCCATCTGCTTAGAACAGGTCCAGTTGCCGCGCCGCGGGCGCCAAGTTGCGTTCACAACCTGGAATGACAAGCTGCTCGCCCCCGGGGGTGAGTTCTGACCGATAGCCGACGCGGCGGTGTGCCTGCCCTTCGTAATGCCGGATCAGGTCGGCCGGTGTGGCATATCCCCAGGCGCAGGCGCGGCCGTTCTGTCTCTCGTCCAGAAGGCCAAAGCATCCGTTGGGCAGTTGGACAATCTCGAACGTTGGCAAGGTGCGGGTGCGGCCGATGGTGCCGCCTGTCTCTTTCCAGTTGGAAGGGTGCATCGGTCAAGTCTCCCGGATCGCTTGGCGGTTGATCGGCAAGGCGCGCAACATTGCAAGCGCCGTGTCGCAATCCTCGATGAACGGCTCTTCCTCTCCGTCGTAGTCGTTCATCTCCAGCCGTTCCCGCGCTTGCTCAAGCGCCGCGATAGCCTCGGCCGCGGCGACGTGCCATTGTAAAAGGTCTGCCTTCATGTCGTGTCTCCTTCTCTCTGCTGCGTGTCGTGGCGCATGGGGGAAGGGCGCGCGCGGCGCCCCTCTGGCAATGCGTCATTCCTCCAGATCAATCGCCCACCGATGCCCACCAGGGCTGGCATAGCGGTAAATCCGCGGCTTATCGCCAGTGCTGATCTCGCCCGTGGCATAGCAATGCTCTAGTGCCGCCTGTGCCTCTTGCTCGCTCTTGTAGCCGTATGCGTAGGTATAGCGCATGGGTCAAACTCCGGTCCGAAGGGCGCGGCACTCACCAAGGGAAACCTGCCACGCGCGGTGCGATCTGTACTTATCCCACGGCGTGCGCTTGGCTTCGCGGCGGAAGTCTCCAGCCCAGGACAAGGCGCAAGCGTGACGGTGCGATGCTGGGCGGTCGATGATTGCCGATGCGCGAACGTCCGTCATCCACCTTCCCGGCGTCCACCACGCGCGGCGCAACAGGTATTCGGTGCCGTTGTGGGTGAAGGTGCGCCCAAAGCAGGGCCCGCCACCGTATTTCCATTTGAACATGTAGGCATCGGCCCTGATCGCGCGATGGAGGGCTTTCCATTCGTTCCGGTTCATCTCAACCCCCAAACCCATAGAAGATCCAAGCCAGAGAATAGACGATGCCGAACAGCGACAAGGCGCCCAGGAAATCACCGATCATTGGCCCATCTCCCGCAATGCTTCCCGGATGCAAGTCAGGTTGTATTTGGCGCCGTCTGGGGTTTTCTCGCCTTCCCAGGCCCGCGCCATGATCCGCGCTGCCTTTTTGGTGCCGTGTTCGCGCACCAAGTCCAGAGCCCAACGATAGAGCCCCTCATCGTTGTTGATCCACAGCGACACATTCCAAGCATTCCAGCTTCTGTGCCCGTTGTATGGTTTTGCGGTCATTGTCGTGTCCCTCTCTTATCGGTGTCGTGTTCCGATAAGGTCAAGATAGGCTCAATCCGCTACCACGTCAATACCTAAAGTGTAAAAAAGCGATACCGGCAAGCTGCGCGGTGCATAGACCAGGATCAAGCCCCACGCATAGCGTCCCACGCATGACCGCCACGCCCAGAACGCCAAGCCACCGCAAGACGCCAATAGCACCACACAAAGGGGCGCAGCCCCCCCGTATGCGTCCTGCACTCCGAGAAGCCTGCGAACTCATCATCCAGAAGG
>OFRC01000124.1_pt1 | contig 23291 bp, 32 predicted proteins | sample 1543051 | NCBI WGS metagenome assembly OFRC01 (sample SAMN07774231, study PRJEB24372) | wastewater metagenome
AAAACTGATTGCAAGTGGTTAAAACTTAAACTTCGAGGAACTACCCATGGGCAAGGCATCCGCTCCAGCAGCACCGGACTACAAAGCAGCCGCAATTGAGCAAGGGATCAATGAGCGGGAAACCGCTACCTTCAATGCAGCTTTAAACCGTCCCGACGAATTCTCCAGTACAGGCGCTAGGCAGTGGAAACTGAAAGAAGGCGCTGACCCTAACAGCTTAAAACCTGGGGATTACCAACTCACGACTACGCTATCCCCTACAGAGCAAAAACTGTATGACATGGATGCGATTAATCGCTTAGGCTTAGGGCAGTTATCTACAGAAATGCTGGATGCTGTAAGGGCTGGTCTAGGGACTAAGTTTGACATGTCCCAGATTGCGCAAAAAGGGCAAATTCCAGGTCTGGATACCTATGGGGAGGGGGATAAGCTAACTCCGGAAGAACGCTTAAAAGCTAATCGATCCTTGGAAGGTGCCGCTAGAAAGTTTGACCCTGCCTCTTACAATACGTCCAGAGAAGCCATTGCTAAAGCAGTTTATGACAGCATGACTCGGCGAAGTGATGTCCAGTTTGATCGTTCTGAAGCTGCTTTACGGGATCGCTTAGTAAACCAAGGGCTTGATGAAACAGGAGCTGCCTTCAAAGCGCAAATGGCTGATTTCAATACAGCTAAAAATGATTCATACTTGGAAGCTGCGCGACAGGCTGAAATTGCAGGTAGCCAAGAGCAAACTCGGCAAGATCAGAGTCAAGCACAAGCTTTCCAACAATTGTTGGGGGCTAGTGAGAGTGATTTCAGTCAACGTGCGAATTCCTCTAGTCAGAACTTTGCACAGCGTGCTCAATCCTTACAGGATAACTACTCACGTGGTATGGCGAGTAATCAGCAAGCTCAAGACCAAGCTTGGAAGGTGTATGCTGCTCAGAATGGGGATCGTGCGCAGAGTCTGCAAGAACAGGCTTACTTGCGTTCGTTACCGCTTAATGAAATTAACGCTGTGCGCTCTGGGTCTCAAGTGAATGCTCCACAATTTCAAAACTATGCTACAGGCTTTGCTGCCGCTTCTGCTCCTTTATACCAAGGTGTTAAAGATAGCTACAATGCACAAGTGGAACAAGCTAATGCGAAAAATGCAGGTATTAACAACGTCATCGGTATGGGAGCTAAGCTAGGTGCTGCCTATATGACTGGTGGCGCTAGCTTAGCCGCAGGGTGATAAATTATGACATACCAAATTAAATCAGGCCCTACTAACTTTGACCTTGAAGCTGCTGGGGTAAAGCGGAAACAGTCCATTGCAGATGCGCTGTTGCAATCAGCTATGGCTGAAAAAAGCAGCGGTGAGATGATCGGTAAGCATTACGTAGGGAAAGGGCTTACTAACGCTGTAGGTAGTATCATTGACGCTTTGCTGGCAAAGAACATGAATGCTTCTGCTAAGGAAGAAGGGGCTAGCATTGCCGAACGAAAGCAAGCAGCTTTGCAAGAAGAGCTTTCTTCCTACATGGCGCAGCAACAAGGTACCCCAGCTAAGGACATCCCATATTCTGCTGAACAGATTTCTCAAATGATGCAGAATGATACTCCGCTGCCAGAACAAGAGCAGACTCCTGCAGTAGCTCCTGATCGTAGAGCTGCGGCAGTGAAGGCAGTGGCTAGCCAGTTCCCGCAATTGCAAGCTTTGGGGCAAATGGATATGCAGGAACTTACACGCCCGCAGAAACCTGTGCAGGAAGAATGGCGTGATCCTGTAGCTTTTGAGCGTGATGGTAAGTCAGGCTTGATGATGACGAGTAAGGCTGGGAATACGAAAGTACTTGACGGGTTTGCCCCTCCGAAGAAAGAACCACTTGTACGGATTGATAACAAGGTCGGGGACAACACTTTCAAAGGCTTGGCTGATGCTAATATTGAACAGATCAAAGCTTCTAAAGCTGATGCCGAGAAAGCTCAGAAGTCGTTTGAAACTATGATTCAGCTGAAACCATTAGCGGATACTATTCCAACTGGTACAGGTGCGGAGTACATGACAGCTATGCGTAAGGTGGGTAGTATGCTGGGCTTGCCAGATGATGGGTCTGCAGCTGCAGCTGAGCAAATGGTGGCTGCTTTGGAGTCGAGGATTCTTGAAAATGCTAAGTTGTTAGGCACTGGGTCAGGCTTCACGGATCAAGATTATGAACGTCTGAAGAAAATTCTGGAAGCTGGGCAACACTTGGACGGTGCGACGATTAAACATGCGATTAACAGTGGGTTAGCTGGTTCTATGAACACTATGTTCAAGCATGAACGTATGCTGGAAACTGCTGGTAAGCAGTCGGACTTAGGATTTAATCCTGAAGTACTGGCTAACTTTAAAGTGGCTATTCCTAGTAACCAAGGTGCTTGGAATGCTAGTGAGTTTGGCTATGATGAGCAGTCTAAGCGTCTGACAGCTAAACCGTTTAAAGCAGGAACTTCGCCACTGGAAGTGCAAGCAGCGAAACGGGAAGCGGCAGGAAAAGCTTCTGGAACTCCGCAAGTAATGACTGCGGCAGAACTGCTTGCTAAGCGTAGAGGGGGCCAATAATGGCTGACTATGATCCTATGGCTGCAGATGACCATCAACTTGTACAGTTGAAAGATGGAACTACTGTAAAATTTCCGAAAAATCCTACTGAGGCAGATTGGAAGGTATTGGAGGAACTGGAAGGTACGAGTAAAGAGCAAGGGCTGTTGAGTAAGGCGAAGGATTGGCTGACTGAAAAGACTCCGGATTTGCTTAAACTGACAGGTACTTCATCCGTAAAAGGCGCTGCTACACTTCCAGCCTTGGCCGCAGATGTACTGAACACTGACATGCCAGATCGTGAGAAAATGCGATTGCAAGACTTGAGAGGACTGCAGAAGTCGAAGCTACCTGCTTGGATGGGTGGGTTTAGTGAGAAAGACGCTGCAGAACTAGCTAGACTGGAATCTGGCGGAAAGATTGCATCTACTGAAATTCCAGCTAATTTTAGTAAGGAACTTTCTAAGTTCGGGTACAAGCCAAAGAACACTTTCGAAAAATACTTAGATCAAGGTATTCAAGGTGCTGCTAGCGGCGGTAGGAACTATATAGTCGGTGCCCTTGCAGGGCTAGGGGGAGAAGCTGGCGGACAGATGAGCAAAACAGAAGCTGACCCAGACGGCAGTCCGATTGCTAGGATTGTAAGCTCCCTAGCTACTGGTGGAGGTGCTGCTCTGCTTAATACGATGGGGGGCACTAAGGCAGATTTAGCGAAGAAGTTAGTTGAAACCCTACTGCCAGATGATGTACAAAAGAGTGTAGCCGCAATGCGAACAGGGGTAAAAGAAGGTTTACCACTTACACTGAATAATTCCTTACCTGATAATGCTGATTTAGCTTCCATGGCGAAGTACTTAGCTTCTCATGAAACAGGGAAAAATGTTAAACGTACTATTGGGAACCAACCTGCTAATGTTCGCGGAGGTACTATGGAACGTATTCATGGGAGTACTGAAACTCCTGGACTACCTGGGCAAGCTAAGTCTGGCTTACTTACAGCAAATGATCTGAAGTCGCAAGTGTCTGCTGCTTATCAAGCTTTAAAGCATGAACGCAGTGCCCTTGTTGACCCTTTGTATGACCAAGCTGGGGAGTTGGGGCAGCACACTACTAATAAACTTGTGCAGAAGATTGACGAGTTGTTGAATGCCCCAGGGGTTGACATTGAGGCAGCTAATAAACTTAAAACTTTGAGCGCTGAATTGTCCGACAGCTCAGTAAAACCTGGAACTATGCGGACTCATGCGGCAGATATTAAAGCCGCTTTGGGAGCTTTGGCAGATAGTGCTAAATTACAAGGTCTAAACCCTTTGTCCCCTATGACTACGGGGGCTTTGAAGAATGCCAAAAGAGAGTTATTTGAGGTCTTTCGCCAGAGTGCTGATGAGTTAGGGGTGCCTGAACTGACTATGGCAGATAGGGCTTATAAGCAGTTTACTAAAGAGAAAATGATACCTTTTAAAGAGAGTATCAGTGGTAAGATTCTCGGGGCTCAAGGGGCAGTAGAAGGTAAGAATGCCACTGAAGGAAGTGCTAAAGGTTTGTTTAAGTCTGAAGATCCTCTGGCAATAGGTAGTGATATCCTGACATTGAATAAAGACTTAGCTAAGACAGCGCCTAGTGCAGTTACAGATGTATTCAAGACACATCTCAGCAAAACTATGGCAGATATTCCTGCGGATGCAAACCCTGCCACATTCTTGCGTGATAAGCTCTGGGGATCAGCTGGGAATCGTAATGCTACTGAAAAGGGTTTGCAGGTAATGGAGGAATCGCAGAACCTTCCAGCAGGTACGCTGAGTACAGGGTTCAAGCGTTGGCTGGATTTAGTTGATAAAGTAGCTAAGAGTGATGTCAAGGAAGTAGGTAAGACTACTGCGGAACTTGAAGCCACAGGGCAATCTAATGCTTTGAGCCGAGGCTTAGGGTTGATGACTATTGCCCCACTGGCAGGCCCTAGGGATAGCGTGAACAAGCTGTACTTGCACTCAGCATTGAGGGATATCGACAAGTTATTCGTTGAGCCTGAAGGTTTGCAGATGCTTGTTGAACTGTCTAAGAAAGCTACTACTGACAAAGTCGCTCGTGGTATGGTAGCCACTATGCTGAATACAGGTCGTGAAGCTCGGAAACTCAAGGAAGGTCAAGACGCTCTGGAGCAAGCTAAACGTGATGCTGCAGCTGCAGCTCAACAAGAATAATTGCCGTATATTACGCCGTTGTAAAGCACGGCAATTAAACGAAAGGATGTAACATGGCTTACAACGGAACGGGTACTTTTGTACCTTTAACAGCTCCTAACTTTCCAGCAGTGGATGGGACTGTTATTGTAGCAGCTTACTACAATGCGGTTATTGCAGATTTGATCTCAGGGCTGAACAAAGCGCTGTGTCGTGATGGACAAGCAGTGCCGACAGCTAACCTTCCTATGGGTGGGTTTAAGCTTACAGGTATTGGAGCTGCTTCTGCCAATGGGCAAGCTGTAGAGTATGGGCAGTATACAACAGCTCTTGCAGGGTTGGCTACGCAGATTTCGAATTTGCTGACAAACTTGACGGTGACTACAAGCGCAGTTTTACCGGCAAATACAAGTATTGGAACCGTGAGTGCTGCGGAACTTGCTTACCTAGACGGGCTTTCAGGTAATATTGAAGCTTTATTTGCTAAGCTAGCTTCCCCTGCCTTTACTGGGACTCCTACGGCTCCTACGGCTGGCCCCTCGACAAATACAGATCAAATTGCTACTATGGCGGCAGTTCAATTAGTGGCTATGAATGCGAACCTTCCAGGGCAGTCAGGGAACAATGGGAAGTATTTACGGTCTAACGGAACTACAGCTACTTGGGAATTTGCGGCTTTAAATGCTCCGATAGTAGATAGAACTTCTAATACAATGCTGCTGCAAGCAGATACAGGAAAGTTTATAAATGTTACAAGTGGCACGTTTACGCAAACTTTTGATACTGCTAATTTTATCTCTAGTTGGTGCTGCTTTTACAAGAATGAAGGCACAGGGGAAGTCACTATCGGCTCTAGTGATGGGGTTTCTAACTGGAAGATGTACCCTAATGAGCTGAGGCTGTTTATCTGGGACGGAGCCGCCTTGCGCAGTGAGGTGTTGAAGACTTTTTACACTACCTTTACCTCTAGTGATACATGGGTCAAACCTCCAGGATACGCCTTTATCAATGGGTTGCTCTGGGGTGCTGGGGGTGCTGGTATTTCTGCTCGGTATAATCCAGCGGCAGTTGCAAACTACGGTATGGCTGGTGGCGGGGCTGGGGCTTGTCATGCGTTCTCTGTAGCTAGTTCGAATTTAGCTGCTACCGTAGCTTTTACCATTGGTGCAGGGGGTGCAGGCGTAGCAGCTGCTTCATTGAGCATGGCCCCTGGTAATTCAGGTGGTAATAGTACGTTTTCTAGTTTTACTGGTTACGGTGGGGCAGGTGGTAATTTTAATGGCAATTCTGGGGGCGCAGGTATTTTATCTACAGGTTTTTTATCTGGGTGCGGTGGGGCTCCTTTAGGTGGGCTGTACAGGGCAAACACACCCCCTACTAGTGCAGACGCTGTAACTTCACAAGAAGGTGGGGGATACGGTGGGCAGTTTGTGACTTATGACACTGGCAACGTCAACTACGCACAAGCATTTTCAGGTGGTAGTTACTACGGAGGTGCGGGAGGAACTGGCTGTTACGGTAATGGTACTAACTATACGACAGTAACTGCTGCTTCAAACTCAGTGTATGGTGGTGCGGCAGGGCAACCGATCATCATGGGAGCTGCAAGCACTTTCTTATCCCCTGTAAAAGGAACTTCTACTTTCGGGGGCACAGGTGGAAATGCGGCAAGAGGCACAGGAACGCAAACTGGCGTTGCTGGCGGAATACGTGGTGGAGGTGGAGGTGCAGCTTGGTCAACGGACAATGTGTCGGCAACCGGTGGTGCTGGAGGTCGTGGTGAATTACAGATATGGGGTATCATATGAGAATAGCGCTTATTAAAGACAGCATTGTTACAAACATTATCCTTGGGGATCAGGCATATGCGGATCAGCTTACAGGTATGTTTGTTATTGTGGATGGGGTGGCTTGCAATATCGGGGACTTTTGGAATGGGGTAAGCTTTGCCCCTCCAGCGCCCCCTATAGTACCCCCTGCAGTATGGGAATGGTATATTGATATTGGACCTTTCTTTGATCGCTTTGGGGCGCAGAAACTTGCTGTGCTGTCCTCTGCAGATCCTACTGTGCAGGCAATTCTACGTGATGTACAGGTGCGTAAGTGGGTGGATTTGAAACGCCCTGATGCAGCACAATCTTTGGCTTACATTGGAACTAAGGTTGCAGGGGTAAATGGGGCTTTGCAAACAGCTATCTTGAGCGCTCCAGTGACGGATACTGAGAACATGGCACTTCGTAAAACTTATTTTAGCTGAGGTTATTATGTGGAAAGTGTTCTTACATGGCTTAGTTCAGATGTTTATCTCATTCGACCAATTGCTGAATGTTTGGTTATTCCCTTTTTCCACTAATACTTGGGCAGACGAGACTTTTAGTAGTAGATGTGGAAGGTTGCAGCATCGCAAGCCTTACGTATGGTTTGCCTTTGCAGCGAATGCACTTTTTTATTGGCAAGCGTGGGACATGAACCACTGCAAAAGAGCCTATGAAAAGGAAAAACTTCGATTGCAATGCCCCCCAGAAATGAGAAGTGCGCAGGTTAAAGAAAGCGAGGAATAAAGAATGGCTAACGTAATTGGGTTAATTGAGGCAATGGATAAGTCCCCATTGTCGAACTATCAGCAGAAGGTAAAAGCCCATGCAGATTCTGGCACAGCTCCTTGGCTAGGGGATGGTATGCCGACGACTGGGTATCAGTTTAGTGCGCAAAATAGTGCTTCTGCTGATACGAATATGGAGGCTTTAAGGTCAGGATTGCTTCGCAAATACGGAGCTGGTTGGTTCAATATGGCTAGGAACGCTGGACAAGATACTTCGCTTATGACTGATGAAGTCAGGGGCATGTATGAAGATTCTTTGCAAGCTCGGGCGATTTATGAAGCGGCGAAGCGTCCTGCTAAAAGCACTTCCCCAACGCTTCAAGGGTATCCACAGCAGCAACAACAACCACAGGGGCAGCAACAATACCCACAACAGCAAGGACAGCAACAATATCCTGCTTATACGCTGTCGAACTATGGGCAGCCGCAGCAAGGGATGCCTCAGCCATTCCATAGCCAGCAACGTCCGCAAACTGCAGAAGAAAGCTATTACAGAGCTACCCAAGCAGGGGCAAGAAGTCGACCTGATGCAATTATGAGTTCCCCAACAACGGCACCTGTGGCGGCGACTACTCCGTACCAAGCTCCGCAAACAGTAGCAGCTGCGAACCCTACAGGACCTCAGGGAACTGGTTTCCGTTTGCCGAATAGTAATTATAATTCAGGCTTTGCTAAACCACAACAACCTACAGTTAACAATTCGGCCTATAAAAGGAGCCTTCGTTATGACCTCTGACCAACTTAAAGTGAAGTTTCTTGAAGAGGAGTTAGCAAAATTCGCTGAGAGCTTCTCTGCCCTACAGGAAAGTGTAGAGCATCTGGAGAGGCAAGCGGAGGCACAGCAAGCCCCCTTGCAGGAAATTGTTGACTCTTTTAACTCACTGAAAGGCGGGATTAAAGTATTAGGCTGGTTAGGGGCAATAGCGAAGTGGGTGTCTGTGGTTACAGCAGGTGGAACTGCAGCTTGGATTTATTGGAGTAAGTTGTCAGGGAAGTAAGCAGGGCTCAACCTAAGGGAGAACGAAATGTTAGCATCTTTATTAAGTTTGTTGGGGGGCGGGCTAATGCGCTTGCTCCCAGAAGTAATTAGTCTGTGGAATAAGAAAACTGATAACCAGCATGAATTGGCAATGCTGGATCGGCAGTTTGAGTTGGAAAAACAGCGTAGTGCTGAAGAACGAGCTAAGGCTGAGATTTATGCAGCATCTGCGCGGGAAGTAGGATTCTTGGAAACGCAGAAAGTGGCACTGGAAACGCAAATGCAGAAAACAGGATTTGCTATTGTGGATACGCTGAATTTCTTGGTGCGACCTATCGTGACGTATTATTTGCTTGTGATGTATGGACTGTTTAAACTGGGGAATTTCATTGTAGCTGTGCAGCATGGTACAGGGAAATGGGAAGCGATCTTGACTGTGTATACCCCAGAAGATTTTAACCTGTTGTCTGGGGTTATTGCTTTCTGGTTCGTGGGCAGGGTCTTTGACAAAGGTGGCAGGTAATGGAATCCGTACTTGCTGCTGCTCTAGCGATTATCGTCAAGGAACTAGCGCGTTTTGAGGGGTGCCGCCTCATAGCCTACAAAGATATTGTCGGGGTATGGACGATAGGCTATGGGGAGACTCTGGGCGTGGTGGAGGGCATGGTATGGACGCAAGCGCAAGCGGACGAAGAACTGCGCAGAAGAGCTTTGGAGTTCATGCTTGCTGTTGCAGAATATGCCCCGAATTTACGCTATGAGGACGCACGGAGGCTAGCGGCGTGTACGTTGCTTGCGTATAACATAGGGAAACGAGGGTTCCGATATTCGAGCGTTTGTAGGCATGCCAAAGCTGCTAATTGGCAGAAAGCTGGAGAGAGTTTCTTACTGTGGGATAAGGCAGGAGGGAAGAAAGTGCGAGGATTAGCAATTAGAAGGTCGCTAGAATCCTCGCTGTTTTTGTTACTGCGGGTGGTGCAAGTTTAGAGGGTTTGTAATTTTGCTGCGAACTCTACAGCTGTCATTTGCACTTCTACCGCACACCGTAGTAGCTGTATATAAGTAGCTACACTCATAGGCCTTTGGTAGAAGTATTGAATCTGCTCGGCATTAAGGCAGCCTGTGACTATCTCAGACTCTCCAGATGGTCTGTACTTACATTCTAGTAATTTCATTTGCAATCTCCCCAGCTTTTAGTTGAAGTCTTAATCCCTACAGGAATCACCAAGGGGTCATCATACGGTATGACGATTTGCGAAGCTGCGATGACTTTTGCTCTGAACTCCTCAGCCCTGAGTAAGTCATACTGACCGACGAGTGAGTCATGAACCTGTAAGAGTATTTCAACGTCAGGGGCCAGTGTTTCATCAATCGCAACATATGCTCTGTTGATAAGACACGCCACAGTTGATTGAGGTATCCATGCCACGGCTTGGTTGAAAATGGTGCCTTCGATACGGTCGAAGAAATGAAAGCGGTAGCCGAATGGGTTAGTAATGAATCGACGGCCACTAACCTGCTTACATATCTCATCCTGCCATTTTTTGATCTCTGGGCACATGCCGTAGTACCACTTCTGGATTCGTTCAGTTTCATGTACAAGTAATCCGATTCGGGGAGCGATGCCTGCCGCTGTGCCAAGGTAGTTGGTGCCGTGGCATAGTGCCTTAAACATAGGATAGGCAGGGTGATGCTTGGTAATTGTAGGATCACGATAATACTCCTTAGCTACTTCAACATAGGGTTTGCGGTTGTTGCGGAAGTGGTCTTTCATCCACTCGCAGCCAGATTCGTAGGTTACGATTCGGAGGTCTGCCGAGTCGAGGTCAATGTCAAAAATTTCCTTACCATCGTCAGGGAGGAAGAGTTTCCGAACATTTGGCAGTATGAGCCCTGCGTCCGCAGTTTCGCCCCCATTGGGGATATTCTGACAATTAAGCCCCGAACCGAAGGCATTTTTTGATGAAGCGAAACGATAAGTGTCTGTTCCTCCAATATTAAAGGATGTCCTGATTCTACCATCAACGTCAAGAGGTGCTTGAACAAAGGTGGAGTGAAAGACGCCAAGACTGCGAAGTTCCGAGATGCGTCTGGTGAGAGGAAGCAGTATAGGCTCTCGTTTTGCGAGTAGTTGCAAAGCTTCATCGTTCGTAGTGTATCCGCCAGTTTTCTTATTTGTGATAGGTTTTTGTCCGAGTAGTCCATAGAATAACTCCTGCATTTGTTTAGGGGATTTGATGTTGACTTCGTAGCCAAGGACGTCCTTGAGCCACTGTTCACGGGATTCAGTTTCCTGCATTAGTTCCAAGGAAAACTCCCCTCGAACCTTGTGATCCATGCGGATGCCCTTGTCCATGGTCTTGAGGACAGAACGTGCTAAGCGGTTTTGAAAGTCACTGACAGATTCGAGGCGTAAGGCTTTTGTAACTGCTTCAGTAGCATCGATGATTTCGTATGTACGAACACTGTCCATGCAGCAATAGCGCCAATATGCTGTTTCACCTTCACCGTTTTCGCCATTCTGCCAACTGGTGCGATCGTCTTTCCAGTGAAGGTGGTGTTCACAGTATAGGGAAGACAGGAAAGAGAGATTCTTTTCCAAGTTAGAGAAGCAACTGTGGTGCGTAAGCATTGTGTCTGCGACTTGGTAGAATGGTGTAAAGTGCCAATGTCGCAGAATGTACTGTGCATCATAGTTGAAGTTCTGCCCGATGACTTGGGTTACTTGGAAGGTCAAGTACAGAAGATAAACAATCTCTGCTTCTTGCTCCAGAGTCCAGTGACCTTCAGGTTTGAGTACATTCATGAAGGGAATACAGATGGATTCTGTCTTGGACTTCGCGATGGACAAGCAGGATATGTGGCCAGCTCTGGTCTCAAGGTCGACTGAGTAGCGGAGGAGTTTACCTTGCCCTTGTGCAAACTTAGCCTCGCAATAAAGCTCTTTCAGGTAGTGGATCGTTGTCGCAAAGTCGGCGTCAATTACGAATTTGTAATCCACGGCAACTAACTCTCTAGTTGCCATTTCCCTGCGCACACGCTTGAAGTCATACACTGCAAGAGTACGCATTTTCCACTGAGTGAGCACCATTCCAGGGGAGATAGTTGGGATGACTTTGTAACCTTCAACTAGGGTGCAAGCCATTTCTGAGCCACGCCACTTTGTAACCCCGAGCTCACTTGTGAGTGCCCACAGAGCGAGATTGCCAAGTGCTACGATGACGTTAGGCTTGATCTGCGCAATTTCTGCTTTGAGTGCAGTTATACCTTCCATGACTTGTGGCGTTACCCAACGACCTTGGAATTTTACATGCTGAGGCGTAACGGCAGATTTTGTCTTTGCCATTAAGTTGTCGATATTGTTTCCTTGCACTCTGGTACGAACTACCATTGTCTGGAAACAGCTGTCTTTGAAAATCTGAGCCTCAGAAAGCATCTTCTTGAGTTCAGTACCTGCAGACCCTGCGAAGGGAGAGCCTCTGCTTAGCTCTTGTTCCCCTGGGAATTCCCCTACCAACATGACCTTGACATTTTCAGTCGGGCCGATGGGTAGTACAGCTCTATCAAATTGCATAAGGTCTCCCTGCGAGTTTCTTAGTTTTTAGCGTTTGCCCATCATGCTGTGCAGTTCTGCTGTGAGAGCGTCACCGTCCATCGGGGCACCTTGGTTTTCTACGTTCTTCAAGCGTTTCATACCTATGGCAAAGTATTCAGGATTCATTTCTAACCCTGTTGCTTTGACCTTGAGATTGTGAGCAGCTTGGAAAATCGTACCTGAACCGCTAAATGAGTCTAACACGGAATCCCCAGGTTTGATAGACCGTTTTAGCAAGTCTTCATACAATGCTGTAGGTTTTTGTGCTCCGTGGGTCAAGTTTGCATCTTGTGTCGTGCTGATGACGTCTGAAGCAATCATGTTAGTCATCTTCTTACCTTTGATAGCATAAAGGATGGTTTCGTACTGGCGGCGAGGCCCCATTGTCGGCAGCGGGACACGACCACTATTAGGCTTGTGAGCGATCAGCATTGTGCGGAACACGTACCAACCAGCATCTTGCATCATTTGCTTGAGTTCGTGGAAGTTGTCTTGGTCGCAGAACACGTAGGCATGGGCTTGGGGCTTAGCAACACGATAGGACATCTTGCACCACTGCTCCATGAGGGTTACCCAAGTTTCGTAGTCATCTTTGTAGTGATGTTCACTGTTCACGAGTTTGCCTGCACCGTCACCGAACTCATCCGCACCCATACCGTAAGGTGGGTCTGTAAGGACCACGTCGAACTGTTCAGGATTAGCTTCTGACATCCACTTCAAGCAATCAACGTTGAGTGCTGTGTGCATTGAGCTGTTGAAAGTTTTCCCTACGGCGGCAGCGTACTCAATATTCTTTCGAGTTTCCTCTTGTTTTTTAAGTATTTTGAACGCTTCTTCCGTAGTCTTTGCTTTTTGTACTTCTGGGTTGCTAAGGTGTTGAGCGACAATGACTTCTTTACGAACGGAGTCTTGGTAGCTGCCATCACTTCTTCCTTTAGTTTCCATCGCAGTGTCAGCAATTGTGTGGATACGCCCTTCAGCGAGGGCTTGACGACTGCGCAAGTTATGGAGTTTTGCCATAGCTGTACTTCGTTCTTGCCACGTAAGGTCTTTGCGATGGAGGTTTTCATCGAGTTCAGCTTCTTCAGCTTCCATTGGGCTGAGGTCGCCTAAGTTTACGTAGGGGATTGTACCTTCGGTAATGACGACACCGTTGTAGGTGACTGTGCGGTTTAAGAACCAATTGAGTTCAAGGCTGCGAATACGACGTTCTCCAGCTACTAGGACTAGGCAGTCGGATGGGTAATCTTCATCAGGTGTAGGATTGCGGAGAACTGGAGCATGCATCAAACCCTTATTGTGCATAGTTTCTGCTAGTTCATTAGCAGCTTCAGGGTCGAACTCTTGCCGCTGTCTGCCCTCTTTGATGATGATTTTATTGCGTGGAATGGTCTGAAAGTTCATCGGGGATGCCCTCAAATTTTGAAATATTTCATGGGTAGATTGCGCGCAAATTTGCGATAAATGGTAACGGTACTATGCGAATTTGCGCCCGTTTTACGTGGTCGGGTACTTGATTAGTATTTTTTCCCGTTTGCTCCAGCACGGTTTTCTGGCTTGTGGTCAGCGCGTGTAGAGTTGTATTCCATCTTTGCTGCTAGAGCTTCAGCTAGGCGGTAGCCTTTGGCCCCAGAGAGGTCACAGATGCGGATGATGGCGTCAGCGAGTTCGACTTCAACATTGAGGAACTCAGGGATGTGCTGATCTTGCTTGTTTGTGCGATGACCTTCCATGGCTTCACTGACTTCGGAAACGATTAACATCAGCTTTTCTGGGACATTCTTTGCAGCTTTAGTGCTTAGACCTGTGTCGAGGTCTGTCCACCAGCCGACAACTTCTGAGGCGCCGTGGCATTGTTCTACGAGGACGTTGACTGAAGCAACGAGGTAATTTGGGAGTAACTGGAATACTTTGGGCATTTGAGGCTCCTGAAGAGTTAAAGTGAGTAGAAACAAAAAAGCCCTAGATTCTGGGGAAGGTTCTAGGGCGTTACCTTTTTTACAGCGCTAAGCTTTTGGCTTAACGAGCTGAAACGACTTGCTTGACCTCTGCGAATACTTCGCCAGGTTCATTCGGATTGTCACGGTGCTTTACGAACACCTTTGCCATTTGACCTGGGAGTTGAGCGAATGAGAATTGCTGACCAGCTACGTTCAAACCTAAGGCTTCACGTAACTTGCCCAAGCCGATGTTTTTACCTTTGGACATATCGAGTTTGCCGTCAGGTGTTAAGTCCAACATCAGACCTTGTTTGCATTTAACTGTGTCACGACCAAGGTAGTTTTTAACTTCTTGATCTTCGATGATCCACTCGATGTCCATTGCGACGCCAGACTGTGTGCCGTCTTTGGACTGCCATGTACGTGGAGTAGCTTTGTCGATGATAGCGATGAACTCGCCAACTGGGACTGGGATCAGCTTGGTGTCATTTGATTCGGTATAGGCAGCATCGAGGAAGGATTGTGCATCAAACATGGTAAGGCTCCTGAAAAATTAGCATAAGTGCTAGGGGTTAAGGTCTCCCAAATGAGCATGATTACGCACTCGGGAGTGTTACTACTATGAGTCGGTGTTGCTCAGATGTCAATCTGTTTTTGTGCAGTTTGTTGCAGAAGTTGGGAGGACTTCAAACAACACCACCACGAGATTTCCACTTAGCAAGGATAGGGGCAAAGCTAGGAGGCAAGCCTTGTGCGATTGCAAGGTTACGGGTTTTGACATCTGCCATTGCGCTGCCAGTGTCCCAACTGAACTTAGTACCTTCACGCACAGTGAGGATAATGTCACTGAACATAGGCATTAGCTTAGGGGACAACTTAGCACCGAGAGTGGATGCCATGAGCTTCACACCACCGAGGACTTGGTCAGTTTCGCGTTCAACGTGGGCAATGAGTACGAAGTGGCAACGGCATTCGTCGCACAGCATACGAACTAGCTTTTCAACTTGGTCTTGCGCAATGCCCCAATCGCTTACAGACTTGACTGGCTTGCCACCGACTACTAAGGACATTGCCGCGCGACCGAGCCCTGTCAAGCCGTCGAGGACAACTGCACGGGAAGGACTGAACTCGTCAATGGCGCCGAACTCTTTACCTGTGCGGTCATCTTTGAAGTTGTTCATGCAGGTTAACAGCTTGAGAAACTGATCATGCTTAGCTCGGTCTGGGTCGATAGCTTTGGCTAAGGTGTCCAATGCCATTGTATTGACGCGAGTGGAACTGGCAAGCATGTCCTTGAACGAGTTTTTCGGTGCAGCAATCTGATGCCAGTAGAGGTTCGGCGGGATTGGGAGTCCGCGATCTGTCCAGTAACCGAGTAAGGATTCCTGACCGGATTCTAGGAAGATAGCGAAGACTTCCACACCGGAGTCCACGAGGGTTCCGATGCTGTGTGTTTTGCCTGTGCCTGCAGGCCCCATGAGCATCACGTTGACCCCTGGGAGGAGGGACTGCGCAGGAGGGGTTGCAGCTACTGCTGGAGGGTTTAACATAGTCATACAATTTCCTCTGGGTAAGTTTTAAGAAGGATTTCAAGTTCACGTTTGAGCACAGCTTCTGGCATAGCGTAAACGAACTCTTTATCCCATGATTGGTACAGTGTACCTGCAACTACTAACCACTGACCTACTTTGTGGTGTTTGCCGCAAGGTACTGTTGTTACTATGTACGGACGGAAAAGACCTGTTGCGGAATCTTCTATCGGACACTGTGCCCAAATTTCCCCGCACACAGGGCAAAAGTAAGACTTACTGTCAGGATGGGTTTTGGTCTCGTGGCAAGGGACTGTGGTACGCTGAGCTGTGCCGTAGTGTTTGCCATGAATCCAAAAGTGCTGCAAGTAGCGTGTGGGGAATAGGGACATGGTAAGGTGTTAAAGGTTAGAAGAAGCTAATGTGTGCTGGTACAGGGACTCGAATAGAACTGTGTCTTTATCGGTGAAAGCCAAGGAAGTGAAAGTCTTACTGACTGCTGGAGTAGTGCCTTTTAGCATATTCCACATAAGCTGAGAGACTTCATTCAAGCGCTTAGCTTCTTCCTGTGTTAAGTGGAGGTCAACTGTAACTGTTGTGTGCATAGTGGACTTCATGAGCTTACCCTTTCAACTGAGCCATCATTCCAGCAAACTCATCTTGCATTGTTGCTGAGTCTGGATTGAAGACTGGTGCTGTTACAATAGGGATAACGCGAGTGTGGTTCCAAGCTGCTTCGTGCTCTGCAACTGAGAGTTCCCGACGTGCTAAGGGATCCCAAACTTTCTGCTCGAAGTAAGCTGGAAGGATACTGTCAGGGTCAGATGCTTTGCAGATTGGTGTGAAGCTGCATCCACCGTATTCTGTGCAAGCACCGTCAAGGTTGTAATCCCAGAAACCCTCTTCCCACATACGAATCATCCGCTTGATGTCTTGAATGACTTGGAACTCCCAGCGATCTAGTTCGTACTGTGTACGGTAGGTGGAAACTTCCATTGTATCGTACTTGGTCTTGAGGATGCTGACACCACGGACGATGGAACCTACTGCTTTGATGCCTTGTCGTCTGGCTGCCCACTGGTAGCCTGTGAATTGACTTCGCATTTCCCAGGACTTAGCCCAGGATTGTCCAAGTGAGGTCGTAGTTTTCTCATCATAACAATAGACTCCACCTGCTCGCTCAGCCAACATGTCTGATCGTCCTGTGTAGAGAATGGGGTCTCCTGTGACAGGGTGTAGGATTGGTAAAGGCTCTGCAAACGAGAACTCAATTCCTCGACGTCCATTAGTGAGAGTGATCGGGTTTGCACCGTCTGCGCCGAGTGGGTACATGTCGAAGTAGAATTCCAATGCTCCACACATACGTTCAAGGGTTTTGCTGGAGTCTGCGGGAGGCTGGAAGTCACCATAGTGTTCAATGAGCTTCCGTAAACCTTGAGCTTGGGAAAGTTCAGCATTGCCTTGTTCGACAGCGTATAGGACTTTCTCGGTTCCAGGTTCTGCAGGATTCTCGGAGACTTCGATAAGACCGGAGTAGAAAGCCATGCGCGCAGCTTCAACTCCCGACGCAAAGGCACCACCAGCAACGAGGTGGACAGACTGAGAGCGAGGCTTCCAGTGCTCAACGTACTGGCGGAAGGCTTTCTGCGGACAGCTGCGAAAAGTGCTGAGGATTGTGCTATCGACTGTATGAGGGAACATAGGTCGTTCAAGTGTGACTGGGGGTTTGAAGTGTGACATAGATAGCCCTTAGGTAAGCTTGACATAACTGTCGTTATTACATGCTGAGTTGAGAAAGTAAGTCATCACTGTCAATCGGCTCTGCTTTAGCTTTAGCAGTAGCTTTCGTAGTTTTCGACTTGGCGGATACAGCGGAAGCAAGTGTGCGTTCGCCACGGATTGCTGCGATTGCTTCTTTCATTTCATCCAGAGTGATGGTGTTGTCACGGCACTTCTGACGCCAGATCTGGACTTGGGATTGGATTACTTCGGACATGGCTTGGTTCCTTAGTTGAGTTAAAGGGAAGTACGAATACCTGCAACTATTTCCAGCAATACTTGCCTGATCTCCTTCTTACCCCATGAGTTCTTGGTTTCAAGTATTTTATAGAAAAGTGCTAATTGGGCTTGAGTCATTTGTACTGCCTCCTTAGTTGGGTTAAAAATCATAGTTGACGTGTATTACAATATCGTAATCTACGGCAATTGTCTATTCAGTTTGTAGGATTTCTGGAAGACTGAGACCGAAGCCAGAGTATAGCTTCTGAAGCTTGAAGATTAAGGTGGAAAAGTGGTACTTACCTTCCAGATCAGTAGCCCATAAGTCATGCACGTCTTGAAGTCTGGTCAGTAAGTCATAATTGTCTCTGTAGAATCGGACAGAATCCTTGCTTAGCTCAAGACTACGTTTCTGCAGCAGTGCCGATAAGCCAAGTGAGTTATGATCTGAGCTGAATTCCTCATCTGTAAGCAAAGCCCCTACAGCGCACATCAAGCAAGTCCCATCATCTTCAAACTTACGATACACGCAATTGCTTCCTTGCATTGCTGGCTTCCCTTGTTTATACAGATGCGCGACAACAAAATCAGCAACTTGCTGCGGCGTACTGTCCAGTGCAATATTCGGCATAATACTTCCCATTCAATAGTTAGTGTTGCAGTTGTAATAGGGGGGGTACGTCAATGACTTATCTTATCATGGATTTCGCCCCGTGTCAATACAGTTAATCTGTAGCCATCCACTCTGGGATCACGTCATAAGCTGCTTCAAACTCTACGGGTTTTACTACAGTAAGGTTTCCATGCGGAGAGCACAGTATATAATCCCCAAAGCAGACTTCAACAAAACCTTCATAGGTATGCACCCTTAAAGTATCTGTCCCGTCACTACGGGGAAACTGGCTAGGTACTACTGCACCTTCTTCTAAAGGGCTACGGTTCCAAGCTATGTGCATCCAGCGAGGCCAGTCAGAGTTGTCTTTGCGAGTTTCCTTTGTCAGTTGGAAGACTTGCATAATTACAGGTTTTTTCATTACTCGCATGATAAGTATCTTTCAAGGTAGTTGGGAGGGGTTTAAAACTCGTCATCTAGCAGGGCTTCTTTGATGATCCCTGGACGTGGTGTTGGGGATACTGTAGGGGTACTGTCTACTTGGTAATACCAAGCCTTCATACCGCAGGACAGTGCTACTTGGCACTCGATGGAAGCTCCTTCAGATAAGCTCCAGAAGGGTAGAAGGCAGATGTCTGTGCATTGCAAGAGCTTAGAAAATCCCAGCTTCATAAAAGCTTCTCTTGGGGTGTTCATATCCCAGCTGTGTTCTGCTGGGGATAGCACCATAGCTCCAAGTTCTCGTAATTCCCCTGCTACTCTGTGGAATAGTGGGTAGTTGAAGTCTTCGTGCCCAGACATTGGGCCTGCAAGGTAGACTATTTTGCCTGCTAGTGGGTGGCGAGTTGGTTCAGTCATGAGGTTCTTTCGGTTAGTTGCCGTATATTACGGAGGGGTAATGCACGGCGATTATGGGGTTAAGCCAAGTACAGCGTATGACGTGGGCGGGAACTAGCAACGTACAGACACTGGAAAGCCTCCATACGCTCTCTGTTCATCAGGATGTCTTGGTAGTCAACATACACTGTGTCGTAAGTGCTGCCTTGTGCACGATGAGCTGTGATTGCATAGGCATACTTCACGTCATGGAAGAGTTCTACCAGACTCCAGTATGCTTTCCATTTCTTCGGGTTCGCTCGGGCTTCGTGTGCAAGGGTCTGACATGCGTTTTTGAACTCTGCTTCACTGGCAGGGTCGAGTACAAGCAAGCGGATTACCTTATTTTGCTCAGTTCTAGCTTTGAGTTCGATCCCACGGAAGCGATTGTCCAAGGGGTGCAAGCAATGTGCGACGCTTTCAACGATAGCTTCTTCGTCAGTGGCTAAGATAACCTCATCGCCCTGTACACAAGGGGAGGCAGCGATTACCTTTTCCCCAACTTCGTAGATGTCCGCACCTGCCCCAAAGATAGCACTGCGAATCAAACGGTTGTATTCGAGGACTTTGACATTCCGCCAAGCGATTACCTTGCAAGCATTGGTGTCCATGAACTTACCTTCCAGGGCAGCTTCAAAGATTTGTTTTTTGAAGTTCATCTTGGCCACTTTAAATACGCCTTTTCCGTCAGCATTGTCATTGAGTATAGCAATGTTTTGAATGGGAGCTTTCATTGCCTCGCGGATACGTGTCACGAACGTTAGGATTTGATTGTCATGACGCATTACCTGCTTCAGTGATGCACCTTGCACCAAATCCCAAATAGGGCTAGCGCGTTCTTTTACTGGGGGAAGTTGGTAACGATCCCCAGAGAATACGATCTTGAGACCGAACTTAGCTGTGACTTCCTCGATTAGCTTGAACAGCTTTTGTGGGATCATGCCAGCTTCGTCGATTACTACAAGATCAAACTCGGAGAGGTCTGCGGGTTTGCCTGTTGTGAGTTCCTTGACCTCGCCGTTGCTGGAGATGCGTAAGCCTAAGAGGGCGTAGATGGTACAGGCGTCTCCAGTGACCTTGCAGAGTTCCTTTGCTGCTTTGTTGGTCGGTGCTGTGAAGGCTACCTTGCCATGCGAGGCTTGGAAACGTGCAGCGATTTCCCGAAGTAGGAAAGTTTTCCCTGTACCAGCACTGCCGTCTAGGACGAAGTACGGGCATTCAGGTGCTGGATCAGCAAGGAAATCCGTTAGTTTAGTTAAGGCTGCGCTTTGATCAGCGCTTAGTTCGAACTTGCTCATTATGAGACCTCAAGTTGTGGTTGGTGAAAGTACTGTGGTTGTTGCTACTACTAGGGCTGGGGTAAGACTGGTTCGTTATCAAGCTTTTCGAAATGCTCCCGTAGAAGCTTTGTTACAAGGTTACTCTGCGCGCCGTGCGGAACTTTCCCTTCGAGTTCAGAAAAGAGTTCCAGCTCCATACGGGCTACTACGTCAGTTGGAATGTGCAAGGTTTTTTTAACTTGCGGAATTGTGCGGGCTGTACGTGCCATAGATCACCTATTTTGAAAGTGCTGCTTTTTGTTTATCGAATATTACTTTGCAAGCAGGGGATTTGGTATCTGCTCTACACTGAAGGATTAGCTCCTCACGCTGGAACATGCCTTCGAGGTATCCCATTAGCAGCGTGAGAAAGATAATGATAACGCAACACTGTGCAGCTGCCCAATAGAAACGAGGGCGAGCTGTCTTGTCGATAAGGACGAGTTCGTAGTCTTCGTCATCGTAGTGGGCTGTGCGACGGGTCATTATTCGTCCTCTGGGTAGGTTGGGGTAATGGAAGTGCCGTACCACTTGTTGGGATAGCCACTATCAGGAGCATCATGGGTTTCATCAAACTCAGCTTTTGCGTCCGCCTCTGCTTGGGCTTGCAAGCGACCTTCTTCTTCAGCTTCGGGGGTCTCGATGACTTCTGCAACTTCTGCAGGGGCTTCTTCATACCCAATAGCTGTAAGCTTCTGCAACTCTTCGAAGATTTTAGCTTGCTCTTCGTGGTAACGCTTGGCAAAGGCAGCTTGCTTGTTTAGCAGAATTTGACGTAAAGCATCACGAATTTCTGCCGGTTTTAGTATAGGTATATTTACTGTAAGTGGAAAAGGTTGGATATACTCAGATGTATCGCAAACGTCTGGATTCCATTTCGCAGTGGTTAAGTAAGTACTAGGTTGTCTTCCGTCTAAAAGCGCCTTCAAATCCCCTTCACTGTACGTAGGGTAGTAGGTTTCTGGACGAGTAGCTGGGAGTGCTACAGCAGATTGTGGCTTGGTGTTTTCAGTCATGATGGTTCCTTTAAGGTTGATAGTGAGGGATTAAAAGGAGGCTTTGGGAAATAGCCTATGTAAAACTCTTTGTGATTTTGCTGGCGCACCCAGTAATAAGCTTGTTCTTTACGGAAGTGCTCTAGCTCTGTAAATCTGCCATAAGTGTTCTTTTTGGCTGGGTAGATAACTATCCAGCGCCCAAAACGCTTGACTATGTGAGGTTTGCGCATAGTTGTCAGCTCCCTTCATAAGGTGCCATGCGATCCATTGCTTCTTGCAGATCAGCATAGCGTTGGTTCATCTCAGCTAATTGCTGCTCCAGCTCGGCAATACGCTCTGGGCTTTTAGCTGCACGTTCAGCAAGGAGAGCTTCGTACCATTCGTCTGTGGCTTCGTTGAACATTGCTTGCAGGTCTTTTACTTGTTGCTGTAAGCCTTCTACAGTGTAGCACTTCAGCCACATTTCTGCTTCGTCTAACTCTTTTTGCCAACCAGCAGTTGTTTGCCAGCTGGAAATGTGGGCAGAGTTTACAGCCGTTACAAGGGCTTTGAGCAGGGATTCTGCTGTAGGTTGATCAGCCATGATGGTCGCCTCCCTCTGGTGCTGGTGGGTAGCCCTTGCCACTGCAGGCTTGGCATAAAAAACTATCAGTACTTGGAGGGCTGTAGCCGGAGCCGCCGCAAGTAGTACAGGGCTGCCGTGCCTGCGATGCTAGGGCGGCTTCATACTTCTCTGCCAGAATCGCATACGCATCATGCAAGTCGTTTAGCTCTGTGCTACGCTTAGCGAGTTCATTGGATTCGTCGAGGAAAGCTTTCTTCCACTTGACTACTTCTTTTTCTAATTCAGCACTCATTATACACCTGCCTTCGTAACATACACTTTCAGCGGTTCAATCGGATAACCTTGCAACTCCAAGCAATCTTCACACACAGCAGAAGTCTCATCGAAGTACTTAACTTCCTTCTTGAAGCTATCAGTATGCGCTGTCGTAACTTTGACCAAGCGCTCTATGCTGACATTACTACGATGTACTTGACGTTCATAGTAACCAGCAAAAGCAACTGAGTAGCTATCGCAAGCAAGGCACAAACAGCGGTTAAATCCAGCCACATTAGCGACTTTGTTCCATTCTCTTGCAGCTTCCCACTTGCGCAAGAGTTCATTATTCGCGTCACGCTCTTCCTTCGTGCCGAACCCATTTGCTGCTGCTTTGCGAATCCCCTTCATCTGCTCTCGTTGAGCTTGCACTGCCATACTCTCAGCCAAGAGTTCATCCAGACTGAAGATGTCTTGTGCTTTTGCAGCTTGTGTTGGGGGAGTGCCTGCTAAGCTTTGTGTGCTTTCTTCCAGCAGGGAGTTTAGTAGGTCATCTGAGTCAGCAGAGTCATCATCTGAAAAGATGTCTGCTGGCATGGTGTGACGTGGATCGTCATTAGTTCCGAAGTGTTGCATAGGTTAGCCCCTATAGATGTGGATAGAATACTACTCGAATGGCAATTGGTGTTTTTAATTGCCATTCATTACAATAGCGTAATCTACGGCAACATACAATCCAGTTCTACGCCAATTAAACCCAGTAAAGAAAAAACCCCTAGGGAGGTTAATCCGAAGGGGTTTTTAGTGCCGCGCTATGGGCTAACATAGCACTGCAATACAGGAGGGAAGGGGTTAGCCTTCAGCAGCTTCTGCAGCTCCTGCATCGCCAGACAATGAACCGAGTAATGCGTCAGTGTCGATTGCATTCTTGCTTGGCTTTTTCGCTTTCTCAGCTTCCAAACGATCAACGATTGGTTTAATCGCTGGGTTTTGACGCAATGCAACTTTCTGCGCTTGAGTCTTGTCAGACAAGAATGTGCGGATGGTTGCCATGTCTTTACCTGACTGCTCCACCAATGCACGGGCAAGGATAGAAGCGCCAGCCATGCCGTTAGCTTCACGGGTAGCATTCCATTTGCCTTCGTACAAGCGATCAATCAATGTGTCGATTGCGAGTACAGCGTCATTGATATCGTCCAGACCTGAGATTTCATCCCCGAGTTTTTGCTCAGCACCGTGCAATGCAAAAGTAGCGACTAAGGCAGGTGGCAAGGTGAACAAGCGGAACTCG
>OFRC01000125.1_pt1 | contig 22874 bp, 31 predicted proteins | sample 1543051 | NCBI WGS metagenome assembly OFRC01 (sample SAMN07774231, study PRJEB24372) | wastewater metagenome
ACTCCTACTCCCCTCCTACCCCCACTCCTGGTACCCCCTCCAGGGTCCGTGTCCCCTCGTCCTTGTTCCACGTGGAACAGTTTGCTGTCTGTGTCCCCTCGTCCCCGTATTTGGTATGGCCCTTGCTAAGGCAAGAAGCGTGCCACCCCCTCCGTGCACCAAGATGGTGCGGCCTTCCTTGGTACCTTCCTTGCACTCGGACAAATGTCCTGGCATATCAATACCTGTGCGGCTTCGTGTGCAACGGAGAGCCTCGGAGACGTCTTCACGGACCTCTGCCCTTCGGGACCTTGTGACGGACCCTCCCCTTTGATAGTTTGCGCCTATTGGCCCTGCTTAGGCTATAAAAACGGATATGGTCCAAGGGGGTTGCAAGGCCCCCCTCCCCGTGTTATAATACAGGTATGGATCGGGGATTGGCCCCGGTCCCCCGCCCCCGAAGGAGCCGATATGACCCCCACCTACCAAGCCCTGTTCCGCCAAGCCCTGTCCCGTCTGCTGATCATCTGCCACGAAGCCGCTTGCCGTGAGGACGACACGGACACCGCGACGGAATGCCTAGACGTGACGACGCTGCTCGCCCAGGGCCACTCGGACGCTGAAGCCAAGGCCCTTACCATCATCGAGGCGCACGTGGCCGTGATGAACGACCAGCTGAAGGAACAGGGGCTGTAACCCCTAAGCTTAGGGGGTTGACAAGGCCCCCTAAGCGTGGTACAATAGTTATACGGTCGAGCGAGACGCAAGACCCCCACCCAATAGCCCAATAGGAGCCCTGATATGACCGCCACCAAACGCGCACCCGTGAAGACCGTGAATAAGACCGCCTCTGCTGTCGCCAAGAACGCAGCCGCAGAGAAGGCCCGCAAAGCCGCCAGCAAAGCCGCCCTGAAGGCCGCCGACCCTAAGGAGCTGGCCAAAGCCGCAGTATCCCTGGAGAAGCAAGCCAGCCAGCCGACACCCGAAGCCCTCAAGGCCAAGGCAGACGCCGATCACGCTGCCTACCTGCAGACCCTTCGTGAGGACGCAGCCGCCTTGGGTGTGGACCCAGACACGTATATTGCCGAACAGTTGGCCCCCGTGAAGACCAAGTACAATGGTCCGATGCTGGCCCTCAAGACAGCCCGCAAAGCATATGTGAAGGCTGCTAACGGCATCCAGTGTAACGGCGACGACCTTGCTATAATGTGCGGCCAGTACCCCCGCGAGACGGTCGTGAAGGGCCTCATTCAGGCGTTGGGCCTCCCTGGCAACCCCTATCTGAGCCTGAACCCTGGCCAGCAGTCCATGAATCTGCGTAACAAGACACGCCACGCCCTGAAGGCTGGGATCGTCACCTCCGCCCACGTGGCCCTCTGCCTCAAGGCCGCAGCAGGCAAGTGATACTAGGGGCCAAAGCCCCCTCACCTTAGGGGGTTGACAAGGCCCCCTCCCTGTGGTACAATGAAAATTCAATAGCTTAATAGGAACTGACCATGACACACCCAATCACAGACGATCTGGCCGAGAACCTGCAAGCCCGCGCCCCCGTGCAGGGTGAGCCGGTTTATTGGGAGTGGAGGCATCTGAGCACCCACCCTGATACCGTAGATTTTGGGAAATGGTCTGAATGGAAGCGCGTCGAGGCCCGCAGCGCGATCCACACGATTGACGATGAACTGGCCGAGTTCCGCACCTACATAGCGCAGGGCCACAAGTACGAACTACGCGCCCTCTACACCACCCCGCAGCCAGCCCAGGCCACGCAGGCTGTGCCGATGGCGTGGACTTGCACCGCCCACCGTCTGCCTAAAGTCGAAACTCCGGTGTTGATCCTTCACGCTGGCAAAGTTCGCATCGGAGAACTGCGTTGGGATTACCCAGGCTATGAAGACACGTACCAAGCGTACCGCTATTGGGATGATCCCGAGGACGACGGGCAGGCGTGGGAATGGAACGATGTAACCCATTGGATGCCTTTGCCAGCACTTCCTGAATCCACATGCAACGCCATCCTCGCCCTGCGCCCTGAGCGGGTGCCGATGACGGATGAGGAGGCAACCACCATGATCCGCGAAACTGTGCGAGGCAACGCCATTCGACGAGAGGGCAGCACGTCACTTCAGATTGTTCGTGCAACCGAAGCCTACTACGGCATCAAGCCGAAGGAGCAAGCATGAGTATCGAACTGATGGAACGTGCGCTTGAATTCATCACTGGCGTGTACTTCGGCGAACACGAGGGCAGTAGCGCAGACCGCGAAAAACTGGAAGCCGATTTGACTACCGCCATCCAGCAGGCAGAGGCCCAGCAGCCCGACACGTCTGATCTGCGTATTGGGGTGTGCATCACGGATGGGGTTCTCCACGCTGCCGTCATGCAACACGAGAGCAACGGGGCCATCACTGTGGTGGCTACAGCCGAAATTGATGCCGCATCGCTTCATGGGCGCGATTGCATCGGAAGGATGAAGCCCGCCATGCTCGCAGCCAAGGACACGAAATGACCCCCTAAGGTTAGGGGGTTGACAAAGCCCCCTCCCTGTGGTACAATAGAATTACGGTCCGGGAAGCGCCTGGACCCCCTCAATAGCTCAATAGGATCTTATCATGACAATCGCAATCGACCCCGGCCAATATAGCTTCGACCCCCTCGACTTCGAAGACAACAACAGCGTTCCACGTGAAACAGCCGTGAAGCAGGCACTCGCGGCACGTGCCGTGTTCGTGAAGGAGGCCAAGAAGCAGGGCTTCGATGCACGGATGTCGACCCTCACCGGTCAGCTGAAGAAGTACAAGTCCTTCGGGGTTGATGACGGACGTGTCCGCAACGTCTATTACGTCAAGATCAGCCTGAAGGTGGCCGCATGAAATCCGAATACGCAGCCAATCTCGTGCTGTCGGAGGGGGCAACCCCTTCCACCAGCTGGATGAAACCCGCACCCGCCCACGTACGTACGGGGCGCAGCATCTGGAGGTTCCTGAAATGGGTAAGATAATCGAAGCCCCTCGACAATCATGCGGTAAATCGTGGATCTGGAAGTGGTTTCGTCTCCGAGACGACCTGAAGGGGGGTTGACAGCCCTCGTCCGATGTGTTAAAATAAAGTCTTAGATAGTCCAATAGGAGTGACCAAATGAATGAAGGTATCAAAGCTACTGCCGTGGAATACCGAGCCGCCGTGATCGAGGCCGCGATGCGATATCGCGCCATCATGAACAATCGCCCCCACGGGCAGACTCAAGAGCAACACCGGGATAATGATACACGGGTATCGATGGCCGAACTCCGCCTCGAAGGCGCTCTGCTCAGGTCCCAGCTGATATCGTTGGCCGATGTTATTCGTTCCATCGATATCAAGCCGGACCGTCTGGAGGTCGTCACCCTGGACCGTATCATTGAAATCCCCACGTGAGCCGGAATCACCCGGACAATGTTGAAGACCCCCTGCTCGTGTCGGCCATCAAGATCCTGACGGGACCGGCACGAGTTTACACCACCCAAGATTGGAGAATCACCATGGCAAAAGCCCAAGCAACTGAGAAGAAAGCCGCCCTCAAGACCGCCGAGAAGGCCGCAGCCGCGAAGGGCATCACCAAGCCCAAGCACAAGCCCCGTGTGGCGACTGAGCAACAATGCGAGACGGCATCAACGGAGGGGGTTGACACTGCCCCCGATACCATGGTAAAATCGGGGTTCTCAGTTTTTAACCAGTCCCAAAAGGAGTCCACCGTGGAACAAGCCGTCACCAACAAGCCCCTGACCCAAGAAGAACGCGAAGCCGCTACTGTTGCCAAGATCGCCGCCAAGGAAGCCAAGAACGCTGCCGCTGCAGCCGCCAAGGCCGAGCGTGAAGCCGCTGCTGTTGCCAAGAAGGCCGAGCGTGAAGCCAAGGCCGCCGAGACCCAAGCCCAACGTGAAGCCCGTGCTGCTGAACTGGTGGCCGCTGGTCGCACCTACACTGGTTCGATGACCGTGCTGGCCGACCGTGTGAAGCAGGGCATGTACGTGAAATCGGCCACCGGTCAGCTGCGTTCGACCGACGATCTGGCCGTGGCCCTGGACGCCGTGCCCGCCGAGAACGTGGTCAAGCTGGGTGTGATGCTCTTCGAAGAGGTCAACAAGTACGCCAGCCTGAACATCGGCCAGCAATCGATGAACTACCGCAATCGCATGCGTGGTGCCATCAAGAAGGGCACTTTCACCCTGGAGCATGTGACCGAACTGGTGACCGAACACGGTCTGGCCACTGCGCTGGGCCAAGCGGAAGCCAAGGCTGCTGCGAAGGCTGCGAAGGAAGCCGAGAAGGCCGCCGTGAAAGCCGAGAAAGAAGCCAAGGCCAAGGCTGCTGCTGAAGCCAAGGCTGCTGCTGAAGCCAAGGCCGCGAAGGCCACCCCCGCTGCTGAATCGGCCAGCGCCGAACCTGACACGACTGCTGACGCTCTGAGCGCCGTCTAACGTGTCACGACTGGCCCCCGTAAGGGGCCACATCATAGCTCAATAGGAATTCAAAATGGCTCTGCCCCGTCCAGTCGTGATCCTCTATTCGGACACAATCACGGATCGAATCACGTTCGCGAACTATAGTGTTGTTGGCCGATCAACCACACTCCACAAGGCAATTGTTGCGGCTACAGCCAAGATTGTATGTGGTACGTCCAAGCAGTGGCCCTACTTTGTGAGTCGTGCCGACATTTACGTCAATGAATGTTTGGCGTACACCGTCGTGAAGAATTCGCAGCATGATCTGAACGGTATGTTCATCACGATCATACCAGCCCCCGTGCCCCTTCATTTCGGTGTGAAAGTGTCGAAGTGATCTTCATCGATCCCGGCCTCATAATCTTTTTCGCTTCTTTGAAAGGTACCCCCATGTCGAATAATTTACTCAAATCTGAAGAAGAATATCTACGGGCGTCGATTACGGATCTCTCAGGCCGTGCCTGTGAGAAGGGTCAAGTTGGTCAGGGATATATGGGTACCATCCCCGGAACATCTGGTCGCGCCATCAAAGTCGTGCTGGCGCAGCAATACGGCCAAGAAGTGATCCGCCCCGTGTGCCCCGACGCAGAATTGTTCTGCGAGATCGCCGGTACCAAGACCCTGACCCGTCGCATGATTCACCAGATCAAGAGTCTGGGGTACCGTGTTGAAGTCGTCCCCACCGAACCCAAGGAGCTCTGATCATGCGCCCCGTTGAAATGTGTGACGTCCATTGGTGGCAGCGTCGAATCGCAATCGATCCGGTGGTGACCATTCGCAAGTGTCCCGACCGCATGATGTGGTACTCGAAGCGGATCGGGCACGATTTCACGATTGAACGTGTTGATTGTGACGGTCTTTGGACTCGTGAGGGCGGGCAGTACAACGCCATCAACCTGATCAGGTTCGAGGATGTCCGGGCGTAAGAGTCGGTTCGAATATTGGGCCTGGACGGGTCCGAACATGGAGAGTGAAAATGGCGGCACGGAATCTGCTACATAAGGATCGAGTCGAAGAATTCAGGGTTTGGTGCGAAGAAGCCAAGGGATTAGAAACTCGTCCGGGTCGCGGTACTTACCAGCTTTTGCAGGTGAAAAGCAAAAATGGTAACGACTGGCACGTGATATTCGAACGTGACAACATGCCCGAACACGTGACCGTGCCTGATACCTTGATCCATCTTGTTACCAATTTCATCAGGTCCACAAAATGAATGTTGATATCGTTGTTACCTTTGACCCCAAGACCAATCGTCTGGTCTTCAAGGCCCCGTTTCACATGGTAGACGTCTTGCGGGGGTTCCCGTCTCGTCGGTTTGATCCCAAGTCCAAATTGTGGAAGATGCCGCTTGTGAAGGCAAACATCGCCCATTTGCGGAGCATCTACCATCTGTACCCCTTCAAGGTCGACACAGCTGCCCAGGCTGCTTGTGCTGATTATGAGACGTTATCAGCTGGCCCTAAGTACGAGCCATTCCCCCGTCACATCTATGACTTCAAGAAGTCGGCTCTGAAGTACGACCCGATGGCGCATCAAGATAAGATGCTCGATCTGGCGTGGGGACTGAAGGCATGTGCGTGGTTTGCCAAGATGGGTACTGGCAAGACGTTTTCAGCAGTTCATTTGGCGATGGCTCGTTGGGCCGCTGGTCAGATTGACGGGGTGATGATCATTTGTCCCTCGACTCTGCGACGTACGTGGTTGAAGGAGTTGGCCAAGTATGCCACGTACCCTTATGATTTCCGTATTCATGACACCAAAGCCCCGTGGCTGAAGGAGTTTTATGCACGAAAAGTGGCTTTTGGAGGGGAGAACGCACTTCCCATTCTTGCGATATCCGTCGAGGGGCTCGGTGTGTCAGAAGCATTATACGATTCAGCGTGCGGATTTTTTCCAGGTCGACGCGTACTTGTCATTTGCGATGAATCGTCGCGAATCAAAAACCCAGCAGCTAAACGTACCGAGCGCACTATTACTCTCGGTAGCGCCGCAGAATACCGGATCATCCTCAACGGAACTCCTATCGCTCTTGGGATACAAGACCTCTGGAGCCAGTACGAATTCCTAGATCCGAACATCATCGGTTGTGGCGACTATTGGTCATTCAAGACTCGTTATATCGTGATGGGGGGTTTTGTCAACCAACACGGCAAACCTACCCAGGTGATCGGGATCCAGAACGTTGAAGAGTTGATGAAGGCCATCATCCCGTACACGTGTGAAGTTGGAAAGGATGTCCTGAATCTGCCGTCCAAGGTAATGAAGTCGCTTTTTTGTGAAGCGACCAAGGAGCAGAAAGCATTGTTCAGGTTGATCATCAAGGGGCCGACCGGTGACCCGAATGAACCGATCATCAAGGTCGAGAACGTCCTGGAACGTAGTCTCCGCTTGCGGCAGGTAGTAGGGGGGTATCTCCCACGGGGTATTCCATCCATCAAGATGATCGACGGCATTGAATGCGAGGTCATCGATACAGTGATTGAGCCTTTGAAGGACAATCCGAAGATAGCACTTTTGCTGGACATGATCGAGGGTAACTATGCAGGAACAAAGTTCATTATTTGGACCACATTTGTCCACGAAATCGAGCACATCCGAGACGTCCTTGCCGCCAAATTCGGAGCCGAAACAGTCGAGTGCTATTACGGGAAAACCGCAATGGACGACCGGAGCCGTATTGAAGATCGGTACTGTAACGATAGCAGTATGCGATTCTTCATTGGAAACCCTGTGGCCGCTGGTTTGGGACTCACTCTCATTAGCGGAGAAAATGACGTTATGGTCTATTACAGCGGGACCAGTGCATATATCGACCGAGCCCAATCCGAAGACCGTGCTCACCGGATTGGTCAACAGAATTCCGTAGCCGTGGTCGACTTGGTGATGGAGCGTACCATCGATGAAATCATTATGGCTTCGATCGGTGAAAAGATGAACATCGAAGAGTACTTGATGACCCGGATCGCCCAGGGTGTTGACGTCGATTCGATGATGCTGGGTTAAGGAGAATATCGTGGAAATGAAATATGTCCGTCATAGTGTTATTGGATTCGTGATGTGGCCTAAGACTGATAGATTGTGGCATTCACACGTGGGAGCGTTATTAAATCGTGCCGGTGGTAAGATCATTAGTGCCGGTTTCGTGACTTCGACAGACGGTGTGGTGGTGTGTCACGGCAAATCTGAGAGCCTCGGGATTTCGAGCATCCCCGGAGATACAGAAGCTTTGGCCGCTCAGTTCGGTTTGATTACACCCAAGTGGGAGATCTGCCAGCACTGCGGCCACGATGTCAAAGACCCTTGCCACCAGAACACGAACCCGAACGCTGCTGCAAACTGCCACTGGAATCGGGAGCGTACTCGGGTGCTTGGCACTGGCTTGGTCAACAACAGGCCGGATGCCTACATCGACGCAGCTATGGCAGCCAAGTCCGACATTAAGGGGGGTTGACACCGCCCCCGGCGTGTGGTATACTAGATACTGATAGATACATAGGACATCAAAAGTGAAAAATCCAACAGTCTGGATCGTGAAAGAGCAAATGCTGCGGGGTGAAACCCAGCCGGTTCCTATGGATTACACCCCCGCGATGCAATTCGGGGACATCGAGTTCATCACACATCACGACATGCCTTTGTACGGCAAATCTTCTGTACAAGAGTACTGGAATCGTGACGTGGTGAATTTCGCCAAGAAATACGACCCGAACCGTGATTTCATCATCACAACGGGTCAACCGATGGCCATTCTGGCTGTCGGGTTCGTGCTGGGACAGGGGGGTAAGTGTCCTCGGTTCCTGGTCTGGAGACGCGAAGAGAACCGCTATCGCGTCGTGAATTTTGATTCAACACTGGCTCACGAGTCGGTTTACTGATAGAAAGCATAGTATGAGCAATCTCACTCTTTCCCGCTTCGAGGGCCTTTTAGCCAACCTCGATAACGGTATCAACGAACTGCGTGATGCCGAATTCTTCGATCTGGCCGAAACCCTCGAAGACGCGATCTTGTTCCTCCAGGTCATCCGGCAATTCGATGTCCTGATCGATGATTCGGGTGACGTCGAACCCCTGACCGGCGACATGGAGACGCTGCGCCAGATGTGTGTCAAGATGCGTGAATTGCAGAACCGAGCACTGACCTTGAAGGCCGAGGCCGCTGATGTTCGCATTCCCCTCGATGAACTCCGCCTCAAGAAGATCCCCGAACTGATGGAGAGCCTGGAGGTCAAGACGACGACTTTCACAGGCTTGGGGCGGGTTCAGCTTGCGACAGATCTCTATGCGTCAACACGCAAAGGCCAGAAAGAGGCTGCAATGCAGTGGCTCCGTGATTGTGGTTATGACGACATGATCAAGGAGACGTACAACGCGTCCAGCCTCAAGGCCTTGTTCCGTCGTCAGATCGTCGAGGGTGTCGAAATCCCCGACACCATCTTCGCCGTGACCCCCTTCATCCGTGCCTCGATCGTGAAAGCCTGATTATGAACATCAAAGCCATCCAGCCCCACCAACAACGTGTGATCGATGAGAAGACGGAACTCGACAAGAAGGCCACCGCCCTCAGCCAATTCATCGGCACGAACCCGATCTTCAACACTATCGACCCCGATGAACAAGAGCTCCTGAAGCTCCAGAACGACGTGATGTGGCAGTATTCCGAGATCTTGGGTACCCGCATCGCCAAGTTCACGGCCTGATTTCCAACCCTCACTCTTCCTGTATTAGGGCGCAGCGAGTGAGTTCAATTCAGCCCTTTGAAAGTTAGATATGGCTACCAAGAAAACAGACGTCGCAGTTCAACAATCCGGTGCTCTGGCATTCGCGACTGAAGCTCCCGACTACATCAACAAGGGCGCTGCCCGTGGCTCTGAAGAAGTCAAGTCCACGGACATGGTTCTGCCACGTCTGGAAATTGTTCAGGCCCTGAGCCCGATCAAGGAGACGAACGAGGACGCCAAAGAAGGTTACCTCTTCAACTCCGTGACCCAGGAAATCATCGGCGACCTCGCCTATTTCGTGCCGGTCTACTTCCGCATGGAATATCTGATCTGGAAGGATCAGAACCAGGGTGGTGGCTTCTTCGGTTCGTTCAACACCATGGCCGAAGCCAAGGAACGCCTTGCCCAAGTTTTTGCCGAAGACCCCAGCAATACAGGCACGAACGCAGCTGGCCGTCCGATCGTCGAAATCGTGGACACCCCGGTCCAGTACGGTCTGCGCATCACCCCTGAAGGCAGTGTCGAACAGATCGTGATTTCGATGGCCAAGACCAAATCCAAGGTCTCGCGCAAGTGGAACGCCATGATCCAGATCGCTGGTGGTGACCGCTTCTCCCGTGTTTACAAGCTCACCTCGTTCCGTGACGAGAACAACAAGGGTCAGAAGTTCTTCAACTTCGTGGTCCAGCCTGCCGGTTTCACCCCCCAAGCGGCCTACCTGGAAGCTGAACGCCTCTACGAGGTGCTGAAGACCCAGGATTTCCGTGTGGCCCATGAAACGGTCTCCGAAGTCGGTGAAAGCGGTGGCGAAGCTCCGAGCGGGGAGCGTGGCGAGATCTAAGCATCGGTTGTCTCCTCCAGATCTCCTAAGGTCTGGTTTGTGCCCCCGGTGCGCTTCATGCAGTTGCCTACCGGGGGCTTTTTCTTATAGGATATAGCCTCATGGATTTCCCCCGCATCGACAAAGGCATTCCAATTGGCCTTGATTACGAAACTTCCGGCCTTGACTACTGGTCCCCGGATTTTCGGGTCCATAACGTCGCCGTCGCCGTGCCCGGTCAAGCTTGGGCCTTCGACTTTCGATCGCATCCAGGTGCTCGTGAATGGCTTGCCGATCTCCTCCCTGGACGCGAAGTTGCAGCACACTTTGCGCAATATGAGTATCAGTGTACCCGGGTCCTGAAGATCGACCCCCGGTCCATTGATTGGTACTGTACCATGACTGCCGCGTGTCTGATCGATGAACACCGGATGACGTACAACCTTGCGTCTGTCTGTGACCAATTCGGGGTCGACTCGAAAAAGATCGAGAACCTCTCCCGGATCATGGAGGCGCTGGGTGTCGATACCCCGTCTGCCGCACTCGCTGCTATCGGGTCCGCCCCCGCAGATCTAGTGGCTATGTATGTAGCCGGGGACGCTACGGACGCTCTGGAAGTGTACTACTCCCAGAAGCACGAAATCGGTCGACAAGAGCTTGAGAGAGTGATTCAACTTGAGCGCAACTTGATCCCCGTATTGGCCGACATGTCTTGGGGCGGTATCCGGGTCGACCTGGAAGCTGCCCACGCTGCGATACCCCGTCTGGACGAGCAGGAATTGCTGCTCCAGGCTGAAGTCAACGAGATATCTGGAAGGAAACTCAATGTCAATTCTCCAGTTCAGTTACGAGAATTTTTTAAGCCTGAGCCCATCAACAAGTACCAGTGGCAACTCATCGACGGCACCCTCGTCGGCCCTACAAAAGGCGGCAAGAGTCCGTCACTTGATGCCAAAGCCATGCTTGAAATCAAGCACCCCCTCGCTGCGAAAGTACTGGCTCTTCGTAAAACTATCAAGCTTCGGGATACCTTTATCCGAGGCCATGTTATTGGAAGTGCTGATGGGGAAGGTTACGTCCACACGACGTTCAATCAAACCCGCAACGACGCAGACGCTGGCACGATTACGGGTCGTCTCTCGTCAACAGACCCGGCACTTCAACAAATTACGAAGCGCGACAAGGTAAACGCTTCTATTCTGAGGGCGATGTTCCTCCCCGACCCAGGAGAAGATTGGCTATGCGCGGACTATTCACAAGTGGACTTCAGGTGTGGTGCGCACTTACAGAACGACCCGAACGTGATTGCGGCATATTGGGAGGATCCCTCGCTCGACTATCACCAAATTGTGTCGGACATGACGGGGATACCACGAAATGCACCGTATGCGGGTGCACCATACACGAAGCAGATCAACCTCGGACTGTCATTCGGCGCTGGCACGGGGAAACTGGCCTTCATGATGAACATGCCTTTCACGGTCAAGGAATCCCGGGGCAAGATGCAGTACGTGGCCGGACAGGAAGCGATTGACATCTTCAATCTCTATCATCGCAAACTGCCCGCAGTGAAAGAGTTCATGAAGAAGGCCGAGAACGTGGCCAAGGAAACGGGGTTCGTCAAGACCGCCATCGGTCGGCGTCTTCGGTTCCCGAGAGGTATGGGGGCACACAAAGCAGCCGGGCTGTTGTACCAGTCTTACGCCGCAGACCTCCACAAATGGGGCCTTGTTATGGTGGACCGCGCCATCCAGGAGCACAAGCTCCCCGCCCGCATGAACATGTCCTGTCACGACGAAATTGGTGTCTCAATGAGACCCGATCCCGAGGTGAAGCAGATCATTCAATCTGCCTACACCAATTTCAACTCGGACACATCCCCCATCAAAATGCGTGTTCCAATCACAGCCAGTGGTGACTTCGGTGCCAACTGGTGGCTTGCGAGTAAATGAGTACCATCATCTACGGCCCCCAGGGTTGCGGCAAAACAAAAAATGCCGAACGTCTGCGTCGATTCTTCAAGATGGACGAGATCTGCGACGACGAAATGGACCCCTACCCCCTGACCAAGGAACAAGTGGTTGAATTCAAAAATGGCAGTACCTTGTTCCTGACCAACATCGACCCTAAGTCCAAGGGTTACACCTCCCACGGAGAAGACGGCAACCGTCGTGTTCTCTCCTTTGAACGAGCAATGAAACTTCTGGAGAATCGATAATGCCCCATAAAATTGATTTGGTGATGGACTTCCAATACGGGTCCACCGGTAAAGGCCTGATCGCTGGCTACCTTGCCAAGCGTGGTGATTACGACACCGCCATCTGTGCTTTCGCAACGAATGCGGGACACACGTACATTGACGGTAAAACCCATCTGATGACCCAGCAACTGCCGACTTCGATCATGAGTCCGACAGTCAAAACTGTGTTGATCGGTCCCGGTTCCGCCATCCACATCCAGACCTTCTTGGGTGAAACTTTGCGGTATGCCCGTCATCTGGTCGGCAAGCGCATCATGGTTCACCCCCAGGCCGCGATCGTTGAAGATTATCATGCCGAGTCGGAAATGAACCGGGGACAAACCAAGATGGGGTCCACCGCCAAAGGTGTTGGGGCCGCGTACATCGAACGTATTCGGCGTGATATCGTAGATCCAAACATCGCTGGTGTCCGTGGCCGCCGTGATCCGAATTTCCGCCAATACGTCTGCACTGAGCAGGAGTACAACGCTGCTCTTGAAACGGCTGAAAGTGTGATCATCGAGGGTGCCCAGGGCTTCAGCCTCTCGATGTATCACGGCCAGTATCCTTATACCACGTCACGTGATGTGACGCCATGGCAAGTGGCGGCAGATTGTGGGCTGCCTTTCAAGTGGGCTACATACATCAGCGTGATCGGTACATTACGCACATTCCCGATCCGGGTCAACAATCGCGATGGTTCTTCCGGCCCGCATTATCCGGACCAGATCGAAATCAAATGGGAGGATGTCGGTGTGAGCCCGGAATTGACCACGGTGACCAAGCTCCCACGTCGTATCTTCACCTTCAGTGAACAGCAAATGACCGAGGCAGTGTTCCATTGTGGAGGATATTGGAATTCGGCACGTCTGTTCCTGAACTTCGCCAACTATATGACAGCCTCCGAATTGAAGACGGTCATTAAGTGCATCGAAACACCGAAGCCGATGGCCCTCAATGCTCCGAAGGTCGAATGGATCGGTTACGGACCGGAAGACAAAGACGTTTTCACCCGGAAGCAATATGATCTCGGTCAGCGGGGAGACCACCGTGATTGAGACAATTGACACCGTTGCCCTCGGTATCAAAAGTTGGGCAGATCAAGCTTTCCCCGATCGCACCGATGCTTCGATGTACTTGAAGTTGTATGGTGAAATTGCTGAAATGATCGCAGCCAGAGGACCGGAGGTCGAAGATGAAGTTGCCGACCTCTTGATTTTGATTCTCGATTTCGCCAAGCGAAAGGGGATCGACATCGAAGCTGCCCTGGCTCGGAAAATGAAAATCAACCGTGAACGGGCATGGGTCAAAACCGATGCCGGAACGTTCCAACATGTGAAAGTCTCGGACCATGAATGAATTTTATGCTTACGGCAATGACCATGCCGAACTCGAAGCTGTTATGCGGCTCCACGCTGTGAAACGGTGGCACATGATCGATACCACCCGTGCGCAGACTCTTGCTGAGCATTCTGCGAATGTGGCTGTGCTGGCCTTCCACATTGCACACACGGCCCCCGGTATGTTCTTTGGCCCTGCTGAGAATGTGGCCGCTTACGCCTTGATGCACGACATGGCTGAGGTCTTCACGGGCGATTTCCCGAGCCACAGTAAGAAGCACTTGTTCGGAGTCAGGGATCTTGAAGAGAAGGTACTGCCTCGATCTTTCGTGATCGATCAAAGCCCTGAAACGAGACTGATGGTCAAGTTGTGTGATCTGGCGGATGGGATCCGCTTCATCCGATTGCACGGTGTTGATGTCACGTCACACCATGCAAAAGAAGGGCTGCAGAGGCAATTGGAGACCCGAAAAGCGGAAGCAGGTGATAGTGGCAGAGGCTGGCCACGTGAAGTATATGAGAAAGTCTCGTACGCTGTTCAATTTTACGCTTACGAATTTTCATGAACTACCTCGAGCTTGAATTCCGGAAGCAGATCACCAAAGAAATGAACGGTCTTTGGGTTCCCACTATCCATGTCGAGAATCACCTGAACCCAGGGGTTCCGGACATGTCTTACGTGATGAATGGCGGGGGCTACGAAACCGGATGGCTTGAATTGAAAGCCGTTGCCGATGTCGTGTCTGAAAATCCCCGGTACCACTTCAAGCTCGAGCCTTCTCAACATAGATGGATAGAAGCGCATCATCTTCGGGTGCCAGTACACCTGCTCCTTTCTACCGGACGAGTCGTGTGGCTTGTGTCGGGCGCACATCACGGTATGTTCTCGAAGCCTGTCGGTATCGAAGAACTAAGAATTAACTCTGTCTGTGGGTTTCAGAGAGAAGCGCTTAGGCGGAATCTCCACGACAACCTGAAGGCAGTCACGGACCGGAGACGTTTTCAATGAATTTCAAAGAATATAAAGATGTCAAGCCAGCCCTCCTCATTAAGGCTTGTCTTGATCTGATCCATGAACCTGGAGAAGTCTTCGAGGTTCGCATTCCCAAGACCAAAGCAGGAACGATCAGTGGTTACTTCAACGATACGACTATTGCAGCTGCGCTCATTGCCCGGGAAAACGGGAAACATCAGGCTATATACGCCACCGCCAATCCTGTTAACCCAATGTTACTCGCTCGGAACGAGAACAAACTGGAATTTGGGTCTCAAACCACCTCGAATGACGCCGATATCATCCGTCGTCGCTGGTTTCTTCTCGACTTCGATCCCGTCCGCCCTGCCGGTATTTCATCGACAGACGGAGAAGTTGCATTATCTCTTGACACCGCCAATCAAGTAATTGAATGGTTGTCGAGCATCGGTTGGCCGGAACCCGTCATTGCTGAATCCGGTAACGGCATCCACGTGATGTACCGGGTCGATGAACCCGCAGACAACGCCTCTCGTGTGGACTTCGAATTTGCTTCGAAGATGTTGTCTTCGATCTTCTCGAATGATCGAGTGGTGGTAGACACCACGAGCTTCAACGCCTCTCGTGTTTGGAAGATCTACGGCACTATCAGCGCTAAGGGGTCTTCCACTGCTGACCGGCCACACCGGGTAGCTCAGCTGATCCGGTCGCCCCGTGAACTGACACTCGTCACACGGGAGCAGATTGAGAACGTTGCCCGCCCGCTACGTGACGCGAAGTCCGATGAATTTCGGGATATGACCGGGGAGTTTATCGGTGATATGACCAAGTGGTTGTCGGACCGGGGATTGACCGTCACATCTGGTCCGCGCCCCATGTTCGGCAACGAAGGTCAGAAGTGGACGATCACACGTTGCCCCTTCAACCCTGAGCACGTTAACCCGATGGTGGGACTGGTGAACAACCGCCCCGTGTTCCGGTGTCTCCACAATTCCTGCTCTGCTTTCCGGTGGAAGGAATTCATAGAGAAGGTTGACCCTACCTACAAGGATCCGGACACGGTGTTCGCCCGCCTCAAGGAGTGGTGCGACGGTGGCCTCGACACCCTTGACGCCGATCTGGCCCAGGCTGCGTGTGCAACACAGAAGAAGCTGAGCGGTATTCTGAAGAAGTTGCGCGCTGAGTGCCCCCGTCCACGGGTCATCATCCTTGAAGACTTCTTGAAACAGGAGAAGCGTCGATTTATTCGCGAGACCATCGGTGACAACAACGAAAAGGGCAACATTGTCGGTCTGATCAACCGGACCCGGATCTACCAACAAGAAGGGCTTGTGCCTATGTACTGGATTGCCGACTTTGACCACCGTATCCGGGTTGGTGATGTTGGTGATGTGCAATGTCCGAAGGCCGGATCTGAAGACGAAATCAGTCTGATGATCAAATTCCATAGTGCTGGTGACTCATGGGTCAAGCAGACGCACTGCACCCAGGTCATCACCCATCTTGCGTCCGAGTACCGGGTTAACCCCCTTAAAGTGTTCTTGAAGCGCAAGCGCTGGGATGGGACCCCCCGTCTTGATGGATGGCTCCCCATATATATGGGTACGAAGGATAACGAATATACCCGTGCTATTGGGCGCAAATGGCTACTTTCGGCGGTTGCCCGTGGTATGGACCCGGGGTGTCAGGCCGATCACATGTTGATTTTCGAAGGTGCTCAGGGCATCGGCAAATCCCAAGCGCTCCGTATTCTCGGTGGCCAGTTCTACGTGGAGTATTCCGGTTCTTTCCACACTGGGTCTTCAAGTCAGAAGGACATGGTTGCCGCCATCATCGGTAAGATGATCGTGGAAATGTCGGAATTGGCGTCTCTCCGTCGTGCTGACATGGAATCGCTCAAGGCAATGCTCACCACCCCGACCGACGAAGCCCGTCTGTCGTATGAACGGGACTCGAAGGCGTACCCCAGAACGTGTATTTTCGGTGGTACTACGAACGAAGTAGGTCAGTCTTACATCGCTGACTTCACAGGTGCACGTCGTTTCTGGCCCACGGTATGTGCTGAAGTCCGCCCGGTGAACTTGGCTCTGTTGCGACAAGACGTGGACCAGCTTTGGGCCGAGGCGGTCGCCGCATATGAAGAGGGTGAAGACTGGTGGACAGTCCCCCTGGATCTGGTCAGTGCCGAACAAACCGACCGTCAAGTCACCCTGGAAGATTCAGATCCGTGGTTCGGCAAGGTTCGCGCTGCTCTGACCGACCCCGACAGCTATGCCGGTATGTTCTATCCGATCGAGGAATACGACAAGGGTCAACCTACTGGAGGTCTTGTGATCCGTGCCGGGGAAGCTCACGTGATGTTGGGAGCCCTCTTGGGGATCGACACCGCCAGACAATCCGCGCTCGATGTGAACCGGTTCCAAAAAGTTCTGAGAGGTATCGGGTTCAAAAAGACCCGACCCTCTCAGAAGTGGTTTGGTAGTACTTACGCCTATGATCTTCGCCGGGAAACCATCCCCCACCTATGGTCGTCAATCGTTGCAGCGACCAAGGCGGTGAAGTTCCCGAAGCAAGAGTCAGTTGACCGGGTTTGATTTGGCGATGATTTCCGTCTTGCGGGAGCTGTCACGGGTTGTTCCGAACCAGAACGCCATAACAGCTCCCCAAGCGGTTGTCAATGAGCCGAGCATCAGCAGCATCGCTTCCGAATCGTGAATATTCAGCCCGCCCGCCATCATCCCTACCAAGATACCGAAGTATCCCGCCGTGACCAGTAGTGATAGTAGTGCCGGGACCGGCGATGGCTTCGCCACCTGCATGGTCCGAGCATCTTTCCGGTCCGCCACGGCCAGACTCTCCAGGTCAGTGATCTGTTTGAAGCCCAGGGCCTGCATCTGGACCGCAAAGTCCTGGTCAGCTTTCTTCAAAGCCAGCATCTGTTCGGGGGTTGCTCCACCGAGCGCCTGCTTCACGGCATCCGTAGTCTTATCACTTATGCCCAGCGCGTTGGCAGCTGCTTCCACCGCCATGCCCCCAAGCGGACCGCCCAGAGCAGTACCGATCCAAGGCGCGACAGTGCGCACGATAGTAGTCCAGTCCATTAGATACCCCCCACGCGGTTGAGTTGCCACCCATACTCAAACGCCTCTTGAGACACGTTGGCTTCTGCCAGCTCGATGTACCGCACCGACTGCTGGGCGTTGAGCATGCGCAGAAGCACAGTGCGACCACCTGCGCCTCGTGCATCCAGCAGCACCTTCAGTGCGTGAAGCGTCATGTTGCCGATGGCCCCATCAACCGTCAGGTTGGGATACAGCTTGTCACCTTGGTCCAGCACGTTCAGCGCACGCTGCAGGAACTTTCCAGCCACAGAAGGCCCCATGTTGACCCCGGTGTCCAGCAGCTCTTCGGCGATTTCGAGGTCCAGCGAGGCCACCTTGTCGAACTTTGGCTGAAGCCAGTACCGCTCCGTGTAGATGGCCTCAGCCACCGTGCGAGACATGTCCTTCATGGGGCCTGTATAGCCAAAGGCGCGAGCAGTCGCAGCTGTGATACCCCACATGGTTTCACCACCCTTGTCAGCCGGGTGGTTACTGTATTTGCCTTCGCGCCCAATCAAGGCGTTGAGTGTTTCGAGCAAGTTCATTTGACGAGTCCCTTTCCTTGCGCCCACAGATAGCCGCCAGCGCACAATACGCCGACGATCCAGAAGAGCTTTTCAACGACCGACTTGCCAACGGCTCGATAGGCGTGGTCGGTGAGTTTCTCGACGGCCCGAGCCGCTGCACGCTCTGCGATTTCCTCGATCAGTTCCTCGGTGAGATGAGGCGATCGGCGGCGCTCAGGGCCTTTGTATATGTGTTCTGATGGTTCGCTCATCTGAAGACACCTGTCTGTAGAGATACGAAAAACGGCACTGCGTACAGCAGCCAGCCCAGCATGGCTGCGCCTGCGAGGGTGTGAGTGATTTTGTCGATGGGTATCATCACGTCACCGCCACCAATACTTCGATATGTTGCACCTTCTCGGACAGTTCCATATCTGTTTTCTGCAGTGATCGGATACTGTCTCGCAGTGAGTTGAGGACCCACCCACCCAGGAATGCGACGAGGGATAAGACTATGTTGAAGGCTGTTTGAGTATCCATGTGGTACTCCTATTAAGTCGCGGACATATAAGTGAGCACACCAGCGATGGTCTTACCACTCATGTCCGTATTGGTAACGAGCGTACCAGAGGCGAAAGCCAGCAGAAACACAGACGTCCCGGCGTTGTTGGTTGCGGTCATCAAAGCACCTTGGTCCGTGTATCGAAGGGACAACCCAACAGTGCTCCTTCCGGCTACGTTCTGGCTTGCGACAGGCAGGCCCCCAATGGTTGCAACAGCACCACTTGCTGTGACTGGGAAGATGACGGTGAACGAGCAGGTGACTAACTTGCCGACCTTCACATAGTCCCCGTATGCAGTAGTGAACACAAGCCCTGCACCGCTTCCGTCTACGGGAGTCCAAGCACCCTCTTCGTAGTCATCAAGCGCGTTGACATCGGACGACGCCGCCTGAGCCGCTGGGAAGGTGATCTGGCTGCTATTGAAGCGTGGCACCGAGATGCCTGTCAGATAACTAGCGAAGGTAGTTCGCGCTTCTAAGTAGAAAGTGCTAGTGGTTGTGTATACCGTTTTCTGTGGAATCTGCAAGTCGAGCACGCAATATCCGTTGCGCAATTCGTCGTTGACAATCTTGGTACCCACATCAGACGAGAGCACAGCTTTGATATAGCTGTTCTGCAGTACCCGATTCGTTGTTGCGGGGTCTGCGTACCCGACATATTGACACGTCCCTGTGTAGTTGATGTCGTACGTATTGTCTGTGCATGGGTAGCTGGAGTCAATCGCGAAGGTGCTTGGGTCCAGGTCAATGAGGCGAGCGCAGTCACCAGAGAAGCGGATGTTATCGAATCGGCAGTAACGGTGGTTGCCACGAATCAGTGCCGTGATGGCAGCGCCGGTGTTGACAATGATACCGTTGGAGACCTGCACATTGGCAGCACGGCTGAACTGCATCACGCCCTCGAATGCACCACACTGCACAGCGTAGAAGTTATTCAACTGTACGGTGTGTTCCAAGCCATCCGTGTTGTTGATATTTGACTGACGCACAAAGAACAAGATGCTACAGTTATCGGCCTTGATATTGGTGAATTGGATACCATAATCTGAGGGGATAGTCAAGCCATCACGGATTGTTGACATAGCCATGAAGCAGTACGAGAACTCGGTGCCGTCTACCAGCACTCCTTCAACACCACCTGCTTCAATTTGAACGCCCTTACCCCCGAACATCATGCCCGTTCCACCACGGTTGCAGTTCCGAACAAGGCCACCATTGATATGGATGTTAGTTCCCCCAACAACCCCAATACCGTTCTCACCAGCGTCACTTGCCGCACCGCCACCATCGATCAAAGGGTTAATGAGCTCGATGTTATTGCCATTCAAGAACAGCACCGTACCTGTTGAAGATGCGGTATTGAGTTGCAGGAACTGCTCGAATTCGACACGAATGTTATTGCCGATGGTGATTGTGTCGTTGATCAAATACGAAGATGCAGCCTTCGGGATAAGGAGCGTGCCCCCACCGATACCAACCAAGTAGGTCAACGCCTCCTTGATGGCAGGGGTATTGACAGATGCTAAGGCTGCAGAGCTTGCACCGTAGTCAGCGATGCTAACGATCTCACGTTCTTTGTCTTGCGCTGTTCTTGCGACTGCACCAACACCGCCCTGCAGAAACCCAACGAGGCTTGACCCTGTCGAGGCTACAAGGTCTGCACGCAAGGTATCGACTATTACGTTGTCTACCGTCCAGATAGTAACGTCTGATGCATCCTTGAGGACGACCTTGTACGCACCGGACCAGAACACCGTTGCTTCACCACGAGCGTCCATGATAACCGGGTTTGTGTTGGGCACTACACCCGCTGCATCCTGGTAAGTAGGTCGGGGGGTATTGGTGCCAGCGTCGTACGTATAGAGCTTGCCGCCGACCAGTGGATTCCCAGCGTCGTCGGTAAAACTTTGCTTGCCTTCAGGCAGAAGAGTGGCCATGGTGGCTCCTTATTGGTTGTAAAGGTCAGCGATGGTCATACCGGTACCGGCACCGATAACTTGGGTGGTCTTGCTGGGGACGGCTTTCATGATTTCTGCGATAGTTCGGGCCGGGGCTTGATTCATCAGCCGAGCCCCTGAGGCAGGACTGTTCAAGACTTTGTTGACGAGTCTGCCGGAAGTAGCCCCGGCCACCATCAAACCTGCTACTGTTTGGGGGTCTGCGCCCGCTGCGAGTCCCCCACCCCCCAAGACGGACAGCGCCAACGCCCGTTGTGCCGTACCTGAGTTAGGGATCTTGTCGATGAGGAACTGCTTACCGACTTGAGCGACATCACCCAAGTCGCCACGGGTACCTCGTGCCATTGTTTCTTTTCCGGCTTGGGTGGCGTTCAGACGACCCATCAGAAGAGCGGGGGAAATATTGCCGTCAGCGCCGTCTTTTGCGATGATATCGCGAACAGCTTTCAGGTTTTTGTATTCCCCTCGTACCCTGGTCCATGCCACCCGATCTTGGGGGCGAATACTGTTGTCCATCCCCTTTCGCAAGATGTCTCGGAGTTCACCGATCCATGGTGCGGATTCTTGGGGGGTCTTCAGAAGCCTGGAAATCAGCGTATCAGTATCCTGATAGACCGACCCGGGGACCGTCATCGTGTTCACATCGAGCCTGGAACGGAAATTCTTCGCGATATTCGTGACGATCCGTTCCGTGTCGGGGGTGGTGTAATTCTGGGTGCGCGCCAACAAATCATTGACTTTGGTCATCACGTCTGGTGTGACCTGGAATTCGTTGCGATTGGACAACCTTTCGAATTCTTTGCCCATGCGTTCGCGGGCAGCATCATAGACTTCACGAGTGATCTTGGGGGAATCTTCCCCGAAGGTACGGGACACCGCCCGGTTGAACTGTTCCTGTTGTTTCTGACGCATCGCCGTGGAACCCGTGAATGGCATACTATCGACAACACTGGCCAAGACTTTCACGAATTTGCTGTCGGACAGCTGCGCTGCGTTCACAGGAATACCGAGCTTCATAGCTTTCTGGTAGAGGTTGGCCACTTCGGGGGACACCTTACCAATCAAAGCGGCTCCTCCGTTCTTGACACCTTGCCATATGCCCTGCATCGCCTTCGGCAAGACTTGACCGCCGACGACAGCACCTGCACCGTTCGTCATACCGGCATTCATTCGTTCTTCTACCGTACCGTATTCCAGGGCGGCAGGGATAGCACCTGAAGCGAACAGTTTGGCAGTGGTACCTAGGGCTGTTGCAGACGCACCGACAGGCACCACCATCGAAGGTAGTGCTTCACCGACAGCTGTCGCGATTGGTCGTGCTTCTTGCAGTGGCTTGTAGGTCTTGGTCTTTTCGTCGACACTGGCTTTCAAAGCTGCTTTTGTCGAATCCCCGGCCCCGGTGGCACCCAACCACATTTGTGTTGCACCATCCAACACTCGGTCGAATGTACGACCAGCCCCGATCATGGCGGTTTCCCCGATACCAGGAGTGTCTTCGGGAGTCAGCTTCTGGGGCGCTGCCGGGGGCTGTTCCGCCACCGAACCGGACAGGTGCTGCAGCAATTCAGTGTCGGAGTACCCCGACGCCCGTGCTTGTTTGGCATCGAATTTGGATTGACCGGCCAAATGGTCGACAATCTCTGCTTCGGTATATCCGGCTTTTTTGGCCGCTTCAACATCGAATTTAGCCATGGTTTTCCCTTACCGATTGAATGCGTTCAAAGGCGGGCGGGCCTTACCGTTGGCCGCATCTGTCACGGCGGGGGGAACATTAGCGCGAGAACTGGTGTCGACGGGAGCCGCATTATAGTTGTCACGGATGTTCTTGATCGTCAACTCATATGAATTGATTGCCCGGACGTTGATATTTTGAATTTCAGCCAACCGCTTTCGGACCACTTCTTGGTCGTCGATGTTGGCGAACAATTCATTCCAGGCCCGCACCGCATCGCCTTCTGTTTGGGTGCCCTTGTTCAGCCGGAGCGAGTCATTCCGCAATTTCTCCAAGGATGCCTTTGCCGAAGCAAAATTACGGCTATTCTCACTGCTCTCCCCGATGAAATTTCGGGCTCCCGACACCAGATTCTTGATGGGGCCGAGCTTGAGGGTGCCTGAATCCAATTGCTTCGTGATCGCTGCCATGTCCGCCTTAATACCGCCCGCGATACTGATGGCTTCTGCCGCTTCTTGCTGAAGA
>OFRC01000126.1_pt1 | contig 22825 bp, 30 predicted proteins | sample 1543051 | NCBI WGS metagenome assembly OFRC01 (sample SAMN07774231, study PRJEB24372) | wastewater metagenome
AAAACCCTCATTGAAATTAACAGGTTCACCAGTAAAAGCAGCAATAGTTGGTAATGTAACACCACCAACAACACCACCAACCATCTTACCAATACCCTGTGTTAAGTCTACACCCTGACCAAGGATATCCTTACCTAATGTTAGGAAATGCTCACCTAAAGTGTCAGCAGGTTTTGGACCAGCTTGTTGCTCTGGTGCTGGTGCCTCTTCCTGTGCATGTAGATCAGAATAGGCGGCATCAATATCGGCATCTGTTGGGTCATTATCGAACTCAACAGACTTACCAGATGCGAATTGAATTGTATATCCCATAGTAAGTGATCCTTATTAGTTTTGTGTTTTTCTGTATGTATTTCCACTAGGAGTCACACCAGTACTAGCAGATGCCGGTGGTTGGTTATTTTGCATTGGTGCAGCAGGTTGATTACCGTAGTTTGGATACATCTTCTTGAGAATATGATCATTGATGTTACGTAGATTAGTAATATCAGTCTTGATACGTGCCACCTCTCTAGCAACAGCCGCATCAACTTCAGACTTAAGCTTTGCCCGCTGCTCTGGATTATAATTCTTACCCTCTACTAACTTTTCAAAGTTCTCTTGAGCAACAGCACCTGATAGATACTTACGAAGTTCATCAGACTGTCTAGAAATAGCTGTTTCATTAGTACGATAATCAGTTGATAAAGCCGCACGATCTGCCTTGTCATTACGAGCATCAATACCAGACTCAGCTTGACGAGCCCTTGCTTCAGCAGCAGCTAATCTATTATCATTGTTCATCTCTGTCTTAGCCATTTCAGAGACTGTTTCTGGGGTGATAGCCATAGTACCAGCCATCCGTGCGAGGTTACCAGTACGCGGAAGTAGATCACCCCACTTACCTGTAGTTGGCGCTGCTTGGGTTTGCATATTAGAGAACACAGGCGGCGCACCCATAGTACCACCACCGGGTTGAATACCAGAGGGAAGTACTTGAGTTTGTCCTGCCCCTTCTGCTAGCAATCTGGCCTTCTCTGCAGAATAAGCCGCAGGGGTTGTTTGTTGTAGACGAGCGTTTGTAGTAGTCTCATCATACCCCGGATTGCCTGACCTATAATCAGTACCCATAGAAGCTTTCATTGCAGCTTCATTCTTTAATGGACCAATCATTCCAGCAGGTTTGAGTGCCTCCCGGAAGAATCCCATACCACCAGTAGGTTCTGCTGTTCCTTGTGGGAAATTAGATACACCACCGGATTGTGGAGCAAAATTAAATCCAACATTACCTGTTGGTTGTTCTTGTTCTTGTGTTGGGAATCCAATAACACCAGTACCATCTTGAATAGCTTTGATGTTTTTATTACGCTCTTTCTTAAAGATACCAAGAGATTCCAAATCAATACCCTGATTCTCTAGCTCAACAAGCTTGTTCTTTATACTAGGCTCTAAAGTCTCAAAATCAATTCTACCCTTTGTATATTTGGACATAGAATCACCAGTTTCACCAGCAACTTTCCATCCAATACTATTAGGGTTATTCCTAGCATTATCTAATTCACCCTGATACATAGAAGATAGAACTTTATATGGATCTTCGGCACGAGACTTCTGTAATTCCCATTCCTTTGACAGGTTTTCTAATTGTGCAGCGTTATCGGCGTTACCAGCGTTATATCCCTGATACAAAGCACCAAGCGCAAACTCTGGCTTATATCCTGTTGAGATTTGTTCTAGTCCCATGATTACCCCTTACCAGTTAAAGCAGCAACAAGTTTGGCTAGTTCTGGATTACCTGAAATATTATTAGCATTAGCACCATAACCGGCAGCAGAGAAGTAAGGTGAGTTACCCTGAGCGCCATACTTAAGACCCTGTACTAACTCATTAAGACCAGTCTGCCCCATAAACTGACCAGCACCCGCTTGTTGTCCTACTTGATTCTGATATTTCATAGCAGCATCGGCTTGTGCAGCTAAGAGTCCCGGACTTGAGTAAGCTCCATTACTACGCCTACCGGCAGCCGCATCTTTACGAGCTTGTATTTGACGCATTTGTTCTACTTGGTCAGCTACAATATTGCTAGCATATGGATTAAGAACTGACTTTTTGTATTCATTCTGTGCCAAAAAGCGAGCAGAGTTTGGATCTAGTGTGGTTGGGTTTGCATCGAACGGACTAGACTGTTGGCGGAATTGCTGTACCTGTTGTGGAATCTGTGTTGCCATCTGTTGATTTGACTTCTTTTCTTGATTAGCCGCAACAAGATTCATAAGTGTTTTTAGATATGCATTAGATCCTGACATACCACCAGAACCACCAGAACCACCAAAGATTTTACCTAGAAGGTCAAGACCTTTACCACCCCACTTACCAAGGTCAATACTGTTAGCATCACCACCACCCAACTGGTTGGCAGGTGCATATAGTCCACTATTATCAACACCTGATGTGAGATCTGCTCCATTCCACTGGAAGTTTTGATCACCACCGAAATTCTGCTGTTGATATTGACCAAACCCACCCAAATCAGCGAAGTTGTTAGTATCGAAGTTGTTCATCTCACCAGAGAAATCATACCCACCACTGTTGTTTGTTTGTGGTGTTTGGAATGGCTGTTGTCCACCATATGTTGCATCTGGAGAGTTCCAGTCTTCTGTATTGCCTAGATCCTCGAAGTTACCATTGTCAAAGTTGTCGTATTCGGCATCATAATTGTAATCACCCATAACCTATACCTCGTATTTTCCTGAAATTATAATTGTGTTTCCTGTCGCTGACCATGTAGCAGGATAACATCTGTCGTTTGTTGAGTCTAAATATCCACTGCCTACTGATAGGCGTGTAGTAGCGTTAGAAACGTCTACAGTGTCATCTTGTGTTGCTGCTACAGGTAGGGTACAGTAGGTTGTCCCTGCCGTGCTAGCGGTTGTTGCAGTGCCCGTACAGGCTATTTTGATTGTATAGAATACAGTACGACCAATACGAGAATATCTACCGGTATAAGTAGCACCTCCTGTACCATTAACAACTGTTAAACTGGTAAAGCTAGGACTCCACGTACCATCCACACTAGAGGCTAATGCGCTTTGCTCATTGGCTGTTAAGTGATAATGCTCACCGGCAGTCCCGCCATCAATGTTCTGTAGTTGATCATGATCTCTTGTTGCAATGTCTGTAATATTAGAGCCTGCAAAGTCAATTACATACCAAGGAACAGATCCAGATGTTGAGATATAATTACGCAGTTGTCTATACCACTCCAACCATGTGAATGATCCCGGAGCATCATTAATCGGTGGTGGTGGTAGTCCTGTAGATGCCATTAAGAGATCCCCTCTTCATAAATAACCTCTAAAGACTCTAAGCGCAATGGAGCGTTCTGTGTGTGTACTAAACGCCATGCTCTACGACGCCATGCGCCTAACCTAGCCTTTGTTGGAAAACCATCACTGATATTTATTGGGTAACTATTAGACCATGTTTGATAATCATCATCTGACCAACTTAGAGATACAGTATTTGGATCATCATAAGAATCACCGATAATTCTAGCAGAAGCACCAAATTTCCTATTCAATGTATCCATATCGTACTTATTAGTTCGCACTTCAACAACAATAGGATTACCCTCATCTGTATATTCATCAGGAGACAGGTAGTAAATATCACCTGTAGTTGAACTTAGTAGATATACCTTACCAGATTCATTATCTGCAATATGGTCATAACCAAACGCATGATGAACAATTGGATTACTAGTTGGAATAGTAGCTGTTGACCACTCGTGCCAAAGTTTCTCATCAAAGTCATAAACAAGTGTTCTATCTTGTTGTTTTAGGTTTAGTAGTAAAAACAAATGTCCCACAGTTCTAAACCCATAACCAACCGCTGTTTGGATGTCGGTATCAGCATCAATAATTCGTTCAATAAACTCATCAGATACTTTGCGTGGTTTGAAACCCTCAATAACCCAAACTGCTCGACCACCTGATTCTGACTGTCCCACATAAGCACAGAACTGTTCATTCTGAAACACAGCGTGTGGTGCAGCAATACCCATCTGGATAATTGCAGCATCATTACGAGATAGTGGTGAGCCGCTGGCATTGGCAGCATCATAGAAGAATTCTATGGAGCTTACACCAAAAACAACAATCTGGTTATTTTGCCTTGCTAGCGCAACAACAGGATCTGGGAATTGTTCTGCTGATAGATATTGATCAGGAGACCAACTTAGTGGATTGTCTAGGTCACAGTTATAAACATCACTACCCTTTGCCACAAATACATAACCATCCAAAAAGACAGGAGATGGTGCATGTGGTGTTGGGAAGTCGGCATCAGTAATCTGTGTTGCGGTTCCGTCAGATTTAATAATCCAACCAACAGTACCATCCACAATAAACAGGTAATCACCTAATGTTGAGGAGTTTGCCTGAACCATTCCACATGGCCCTGTTGAACTTGGTAGTGTAATCTTAACTGTAGGAGACCCACCTGAGTTAGTTGTTTGCCAAACCTTATCACCAATAATAGCATAGAAGTGATTATAGAAGTGGGCTAAACCACGCCCCTGTGCATCTGTAGTTACGTTAGCCAACTCAACAAGACCAGGACGTTTGTTTATATAGATCCTAGTGTTGTCGAGTTGTTCTACTTTACGAGTTTCAGGAAAGGCATTAACAAATCGCTGATCTTTATATGGACTTGATCCACGATTAGAGTAAGCACCGATCAACGGGAGTCTTGCTTTTTCCTTCTTTCCGGGCTGTTTCTGCGCCATTATACATTCCTCTTATTTCGTTTATATATATTGGCTAATAGATTAGCACCAGTAGTTCCAATTCTATTACCCTCTGCTCTATCTTGTTGTGATGGGCCATACAGATTAGAACCAAGACCACCGGCTGCACCGGAGAAGGCCTTTAGTATGGCATCCTCAGGATTTATGTGTTTTCCACCAGCAGCACTACCAGCAAGAGAGCCAAGGCCTCCACTAACAGCACCACCAAGAACATCACTGGTAACACCTGGGCCAATAGCATCTCTAACCAAAGAACCACCTAGAGAAGACAATCCACCAGAAGCAGCACCGGCTAAAGCGCCCCTACCAAAACCAATCCCACTACCACCAAACTGACCATTGATACCACCCATAATGGCACCACGGCCAGCCCCGGCAATGGCATTCCCAGCGGTTGTGCCAAGGCCTGTCGCATCTCCAATAGCCTGACCCCATCCCGATGTAAGGCCACTTAGCCCAGCACCAGCAAAGGATAATGCAGTTGCTTTAGGATTAAACCCACTTAGAGCAGAGTTCATAAAAGCACCTGCATATGGATTAATTAGGCTAGCAGCAGCACCGATAACAGGACCAGACCACTTCATCACACCAGACGATGTATCTTTTGCACTTATGTTTGAATCGTAGGAATTAACTCCTTGACCAAAACCAACAAAATCCTTTGCATTATCAGCAGATATAAAAGCGTTATTATTACCTAGATTATATAGACCAGGACTACCACCACTATTTAGTTTTGAAAAATCTCTATAATAGGTATTATTAGTATCATAATCAAACTTAGTATGTCCATTGGGTGAAGTAACCCCTGAAGGAGCTAGATAAGTGTTTTGGTGCGCCAACTCATTATAGGGGTCCATACCTAACTGTTGTTTATACCCAACTACTTTACCGTTCTTAAATATAGGAGTTGATCCAGCAAGAGCATACTCACCTGATAGTTGATTTGGTATCCTATCCTGACTCTGTAATCCCTGATAATCTGCTGGAGCAACCTTCTGAGCATATAGATTCCATAGACGAGGATCATTATCAGAATAATTATTCCATTCGCCAGTATAGTTTGAATCAGAAGCAGGATCATATCCAATACCACCCTGAAGGCCAATTGTTGCTGAATTTTCACTTTGAGACATAAGTGCTTGTATTGATGCTTCATCAATTCCTAAGTCCCTATAACCCTGTGCTATCCTATCTCTACCCTCTGGTGTATTAGCTTGCGCCGTTGCTTGTTGTGCCTGTGAGCGTGATGATGCAAGTTGATTATTTAAGTAGGTTTTTGGATCATAATAACCAACACCCAACTTCTGACCATCCTTCATAATATTATAGCGAAGGTCATCAACCTGCTCTTTTGTCATACCTTCTTGCAAACCTTCAGATATAGTAGGTAGATCAGACTTACTAAAATATCTATTAGCTAATTTACCTACATCTGTATTACCATATAAAAAGGATAAACCTTTATCGTTACTATTATACGGATCAGTTACATCCTTATAACCAAAGCTACCCATCAATCCTTGTAAACCCGGCAGGGTTGTTGGATCATATTGGGACTCTTTGCTAATAAAGTTCTTACCATAAGCAGCAGGAGTCTGACCAAAGACATTCTTTAATTCATCTGTATAGGCACCTTCAGTGGGCTTGTACCCGGCGAGGTCCATGATGGTCCCAGCATTACTTGCTTGGGTTGGATCATAGTTACCGTAGTAAACACCAGCAGTATTCTGATCTTTATAGTTACCCAGAACACCCAGACCCCTCATAGTACCCAATGTTTCAGAGTCCATATTAGGTTCTGATAGCATATCATGGGCACCAGCGAAGCGTTGACCGAATGCCCCACGATTCTCTAGAAAATTAACAGATGTTGCATTTGGGTTTTGTGCAGCTCTACGGGTAGCCTCATTTCGCTCTCGTAGAGTTCCATACTGCATGGATTGTTGTGTTTGATTGTATAACGACGCCTGATCAAATTGTGACATAGTATTACCAGTTTCGTCGTTCTACTTGGAAATAGAGCGATCCCTCTTCTAATCCGAAGTTTAGTGCTTCTTGTTTGATGATGCCAGCTTCTTGGAACAGAGTCTTGCGATCAGCAGCAGGAACACCATACTCAGGAGCAAGCCTTGTAGCAAGGCCATAAGTAACAGCATCATACCACTCCTGTGGAAAATCTGGGTTGTCTGTTGATGCATCAAAATCCTCGAAGGGTCTTTGATACACAATATGTAGTTGTTTATTTGCCTCTTCATAACTAGTAGGTGTTGGGAATACATAAAGAACACCGGTATCACGAAGCGGTTCATAGTAGAGTTGGATAGGCATACCAGTTGTTGATTTATTACCCAGCATGTTGTACTCTTGCTTTGTAATAATACGAACAGGGATGTCAATATTAGATGTCAAATCACGCAACCAAGCTTGGATAATTTTCAGAGGCTTGTCAATATTAACTGTCTGTCCAATACCAACAGTGTAGGAATTACTCCCAGTAGTTAGTGGAACAGCATATGTTTTGATTGCCCATAGTGGCATACCATCTGCTTGCCAAGCCTTGACAAGGCCATTCAAAGCAATAGATGACTCTAGGATCTGATCCACAGTAGGAATCTCGCCCTGAGCAACAACACCAATTAAGCGCAAAGCACGTTTAATAATATCATCACGAGTTGTTGTATAATTAGAATTTCCTGAGGTTGCCATATTATACCTTACTATTTAGTTTTTCAATTGTACGAAGTCCACCAAGACCTAACATGCCTAATAAGATTGGCATCATCTCTGATAGATCAGCCGGTGACATATCAATGGCAGCATAGCCTAAGAACAAGACAGAGAACTTAGCTACAGGTAGACCAATCCAATTCCAAGCGCAAGCAACTGAACATACCCAACCAATAGAAGGTCTCCAGCCACTTACAAACAGGGAGGAGCTTTTAGCCTCTTCCTGATTCACAGAAATCTGAGCCAACTCGCCGGCCTGTTGTAATTCTAAAAGCTTGAGCTTTGCAGCATCACGTTGGGCGGGATCAGGCCATAGCTTATCAATAAGCTTGCCACCAATATCAAGTGCTGCTGTTACAGGATCAAATGCCATTTATTTCTCCTTCTGCATATCAGCCAGTGTCTTACCTCCGCGATATTGCATATGTGCTGTTTCTTTTAATGAACCAGTCCATCGACCTGCCCACTCCAAACCAATACCCTCACCGATAGTTCCACAGGTATTATATAACTTAGTGTCATTCCAAGCAGCTTTACCATTGACAAGTGGAACAAAGTCAAAGGCCCTTTTATAGTTGTGCCAGCTTTGTCCACCCTTGGCGTTAGTTACACGCTTGCCCGGCTTTGTTCTACCCTGCGCGTATAGTTCATCCTGTTCAGTATGGCTACGCCATGTGCAGTAGATTAGAACATCAATACCAACATCAGCACATTTCTTTACAAAGGTAATTGCCAGTTCTTTAACTGCTGGTTCTAGATCTTCTAAACTACGGCTAGCCATTACTTAATTCCCTTTATCATTGTAGTAAAAGCAGTGACTGCAATTGCAAGACCACCAATCCACTTAACAAGACTAACAAGCCAGTTGGCAGCTTTCCACGCAGTTACCAAATCAGATACATCTGCTGATAGCCTAATAATCTCTGCTCGCATTTCTTTGATGTCCCTGTCCATATCTGTCAAGCGCCTCTCTTCAAATACTTGGTGTTCTGTTAGTTGATCCATTTAATCCTCTTAATTCTAGGCGAGAAGTGAAACATAGCTCTACCCCTTTCAATGTTATCAAGCATCCAGCCAAAATTTAGGTCTAGATAAAAATTACTAAAATAAAATTTCTTATGCCACTGCCATGCATCTTTATGGCCTTCTGGTAAAGACAGGACTGTCCATTTAAAACCATACAGAGAGTTACGATATAGCCACTTAACCTGCGATATATATGTACCACCATGTAGATTATACCAACGTGAGTCACCCCACAATGAATTATCCGGTGTATCAAACCAAGCTAGGCATTTCCACAATCTAGGCTCCTTCTTCCATCCAGTATTGTTATCTACATTACCATAACGCCACTCATTAAAAAGAGGTAATAGCGGTGTTATGATATATGTAAATAACTGCACAGGGATATAAGCAGCTATGGTTAGTAGATAGCGGATCAAGTTAGTCGCACCTTGACTGTACCCGCAGTCATTATGCAGCCACCCTATGAACAGTTACGTGAACCCGTGTAGCATTGGTTTGCGCACCGGAAACATAGTTAATAATGGTTATCGTCGATGTGGTTGCTGATGCCCAATAACAAGCGTTGTATGCGCCATTATCAACAGCTATACTAACAATGTGATTGTTGTCGGCGTAGGTGCTTGACAGATTAATCGTGTAATTACCAGCAGAGTTTCTGGTAACAGTTGTTACTCCAAAACCAGCAATCGGGGCATTTGAACCAGTCAATGCTCCATCAAAGACAGCGGTGGCAATCAGCTTTGGATAAACAGCATTCTGAGGAAACGATACCTTCCCCGCAGCATCCACAGTCATTATATCCTGACCATCTCCGCGCTCTAATTTCATTGTACCATCAGCAGCCGAGGCATCTAATATGAAATTATTGGTGTTCGTTCCAGACACACCTGTTTGCAGTTTAGTTGCAGTAACTTGACCAGAAAAAGTGGCTCCTGTTAAAGAAGCTTTTTCTGTGTCCAGTTCTTCTAGTGCTGCTTGCACATTTGTGGCGGCAATGTTACCAACTGCTGTGCTGGGTGTTTGTGTAGCCGTCTTTGCCTGCACAAAAGCTGTCGTTGCCAATTGAGTTGTGTTGGTTCCATTTGTAGCCGTAGGTGCTGTTGGAACGCCAGTTAAATTAGGAGAAGCTAGTGGAGCCTTTAAAGCAACAACAGAAACTTCTGCTTTATCTGTGTTTAGATTTATAAAATTTGCATCAGCTTCTGTCCATGATAATGGAGAACCTTTTGCCAGTCGTGTTACGATTGTAGTCATTTAAATACTGTCTCCATCTATATAACCTTCTGCTGTGTATGGAATATCCCAATAATAGTTATATGCCACTGTTGTAAATATATATTCTGGTATTGGTCTTGTAAATGGAACAGAAATTTTATCTGTTTGTGCCTTTACAAAGTCTTGTGGATGTCTTGTCTCATAACAATCACCACAAACGATAAATCCTGTCCACTCATGTTTTGCTTCGTGGGCTTTTATTTTTTTACTACATCTATCACACGTAACATTAAATTCTCCAGATAAATAATAATTTTTACTCATAAAAGTCTCTTAAGTATTTAATGGTGTTCTCTAGGGTTTTTATATTATCTTTACTGTACCCAAGAATGCTATTACAAGCAGAACAAATAAAGCCACGAACTTTTCCTGTGGTGTGACAGTGATCAACAACCAATGGAGAAACAGAACCACAGATGCTACATTCTCCCACACGATTTTGAACGAGTTTCTCTGCTAGTTCCGGATTAAGATTGTATGTTCTGATATAATGTCTTTTTCTATCACTGAGTCTGCTTTTCTCAAGATTTTTTGATTTCCAATTTGAGAAGTCTTTGCTAGCACAAACTTTACATGCTGATTTATGACCAGACCAATGTTGTTTATCTTTTGAAAAAGCAGAAAGAGGTTTTACTTCTTTACATTTTGAACATTTCTTTTCGCGGATTTCCATAAAACCTCCTTTTGAGGAACGACGTGACGAAGCGAGTTTACGAGCACTCACCTGAGACATAGTGGTTTTTTTTCATAGTGTCATTACAACCTTATCACTAATTGGTTTAATTAAGTTACCTGTAACGATATCATACTTGATACCAAACACATCCATTGTACCAACATAATCAGCACCAGTTGGTCCATACTGAACACCTAACAGAACTTGGTCAGGCGAGGGCCATACCATACCAGATCTCTGTATTACAACAGAACCACCTGATATTAAGTAAGCTCCACCAAGAGCCTGTAGAATTCTATTTCTAGACAGATTTGCTTGTTGCCCTGTTACTGTATAACTACCACCTTGGGCTGTTAGCAGTTTAGATCTTAACAAGCTTGCTTGTGATCCTGCTACTGAGTAAACTCCACCTGAGGCTATAAGTAACTTATTATGATGTAGTGTAGCTACTGATCCTGTCGTTGTATAGGAACCACCCTGCGCAATTAGGTTTCTACTTCTATAGATAATAGAACTTGCACCACTAAGGGCATATGATCCACCCTGAGCAGTTAATGATCTATTTCTCTTAAGAACAGCAGAAGAACCAGTAATGGTATAGCTACCACCAAGAGCAGTTAGCGTGTAGGCCCCTGCAGTGGGTGTATATGTAATGGTGATCTGTTGACCATTCAGGACATAACTACCACCACTGGCAAGTAGAACCCTACTCTTGAAAATAGAAGCTGAAGATCCTAATAGAGTGTATGATCCACCTTGGGCTGTAATACGCTTGGATCGTAGTAGTGTTGCAGAGGCTCCAGTTAGATTATATGAACCACCCTGTAGGGTGAGCCGCTTAGATCTAAGTAAAGCTGCTGTGCCCCCTGTAACAGTGTAACTAGCGCCATTGGCTGTTAGCTTTCTATTCCTGTTTAAAATAGCAGTAGAACCTGTTGCTGTATAAGAGCCACCAGATGCTATTAGAGTATAGCTTGTTGGACCACTTGCGGCAGGTACCTCTAGTTCAGCCCAAGACACATACCAGTCTGCCATATTATGTTGCCTCGAATTGAAGTCTCAGTGCTGTGTAGTCTGTAATAGAGTCAGCCTCACCACCAGTTAGTGTTTGAGAATATGTTGTTAAAGATGTTGGTGCTGTCGCATGAGTCCAAGTAGCTATAGTTGTTGTTCCCTGACGTAACCTAACTGTTATACCACCAGACGTTGCTGAGATACGATACCTAACAATATGGCCTGTACTAACTGAGGGATCAGTAACAGAGCCAAGTGCAACCTCACAAGTAGATGTATTAGTGGTGGTAATATAATCAGCATCCGAAGCAGTTGTTTCGTCAAGGCAGGAAGCCAGCGTTCCACTTGATGCAGTCCATGTGCCTGTAGAAGCATCTGAAGTCGGGCGGGCGAACTGAGCAGTTACAATCGGGAACGGGATATTGTCGAATACGGTGTATGGCTCGAAGATTTGCCAGGGGTTTTTAATGAAACTTCTTACCTGCGACTCGCTCCACTCTTTTCCATATACGGCACCAGCCATTGATAAATCGCCGCCAGCTTTGATATAAGCACCACCAAAAGACAGGCATCTGTATTGATCCGAATATTCGTAATAGAAATTTCCAGAAGGAGTGGAAAACGAATCTTTTTGAAAATTATCACAATAGACGGTTGTTGTTGTTTTTCCGATAACAACCACTGCAACGTGAGTACCACCTACAGATGAATTAGGGGTTTGCGGAGTTGGTGTAGTAATAGCAATACTGCCGCCCGATGTTCTTACTGCAGTCGAAGCACCTCTAAATGTTCCGTCCCAAAACGCTATAGAAAATGAAGGAGTTCCCGACCCATTAGCTCTAACCAATCCCGCCCCGTTGTTAGTAGCTGACTTTGCAGAACCTACGATAAATAATGTCACAGGTGGAGCAATTGGATCATATAGTTTCTCAATTCTGCTATTTTGTGCAGTATTTGGCGCATACCACCCATCATAAGAACCCCCGGCTGTTGCGGTTCTTACGCATTTTCCAGAATTGCATAATGTATTGACTGGCGAACCAGACTTAAGAAACTGCACTTTGTTTACTTGCTCAAACCCATCGCCGCCAACAAATAGCGCGGCAATTCCGCCCGTCAGAGGATTAGCCCGATCAATCCCGACCGGATACGGTGGCTGGCGCGTCCAAGGCACGCGGCGCATTACGCGGCATCCAGCGAGATTCCGGTGTACTTGAAGTTGCCGGAGTTTCCAGAGGACTTCAGTGCGACGCCGGTATTGTGCGAAACGAACAAGCCCCAACGCTTCGGCAACGTGCCACCGAAACAGGCCCGGACGGAGGATGGTGCAAGGTAGTAGATGCGATCAGAGGTGGTGGTATCGACCGACAGCGTGCCGAGCAGACGAGTCACCCCCGACAGCACGCCGGCAGAGGTCACGGTTTCAGCCGAGTCGGTTCCGTCGAACACATCCTGATAGGTGGGTGTGTCATCGTGCTGGGCATAGACATAGATAGCAATGACGGTATTTGCAGTTGGGCCTGTTCCCACAGCCACTGACCCAGATACAAGAGCATCTAGGTACTTGTTTGTGGTATTATCCACCGCTGTTGATTCCCTACCTGCTGTAAAGTCTGTAGAGCTTCCAAGTGAAGTCAGGTCAAGTGTGATCGAAGCATAAGTAGCATAGCTAGGGGTCAGTGTTGCCATCTCAGAGCCCCATCGCTTTCTCTACATCCACGTCGGTAATATCACCAACAAATACGAGCGTTGCTGGGGATGCGCCTGACCCAGTACCAGTAGCAAATAGTTTTTCACCACGTTTGGCATCCCGCTTGATTACAGCCAGTACCGCCGCCTTTGTATTATTTGCTGAAGCAAAGGCATCGTTCAATCCCTTCCGGATGTTGGTAGTGCCGCAGTTTAGCGTTTCGGACAGGCGCATCCATTCCCAGATGCGGGCCTTGCCGTTGGTCAGGGCGTCGATCTCAGTCCAGACAAATACTGAGGCGATCTCACTCTGCCGCACATCACTGCGCCACACGCGAAAAGCTGGTGTGGATAGTGTATTGTATGCTTGGACAACCATGTTAGGACGGCCATCCGCGAGGTACTGAACAAGGGCAGGATCGGCATCAATATCTGCTCGTAATGTAATAAGTTGAGTGTCGTTCAACATGATGATATAAACCTCTTAGGTGATTTTAAATACGCCAACAGTGGCTGTTTGATCTAGGTCAACAATAACTGTTTCACCGGAAGCAACAACCTGTGAACTACCATAGTCCCAATATCCGGGGATGATGTTAACAGTCTTGTTTACAAGAAGCGCATATCGGAAAGTGAAGCCACCGGCAGAGGCTGTCCATGTTGCTGGATCGGCAAGTACCAAAACAAAATCAGAACCATTCATGGAAGCAGATGTGGTTGTTACGTTAGCACCCCCCTGAGTATAACCACCACCTGTGGCTAGGTCAGTGGTACCGGCAACGAAAGTTTTAGAACCGGGCACAGTGTTAGTGAGAGCAATAGCCCACTGATCTGTACCTGAATTGATACCCTCAGCCAAGTCTTCGTTGGCAGCAGGGATTTTTACATATGAAGCTGTAGGCATGTACTATCCTTTATATATATGTTAATGATGCTCGGTTATCCCAAACATTGTCAAAACCTTGATTCCCATCTGCCCATTTAATATCAACGCCAGTGGTAAAATCTAATTTCTTTATTTGCCAAACAGAGGCAGAGTGCTGTGAACCTATTGGAGATAACCCTAGATAAGCTGTGTTTGCATCAACCTCATCATAGCGCAAGGCTAGGTTACGATCAGTAACTTGTTCTAAGGATACACCCATATTAAGCCATCACTGCACGAAGTTTAGAAACCTTATCATTATACTCTGTGATAAGACCAGCAAGTTCCGCGCGTTGATCCTTTACGAATGCCTCTTGGTTCTTTAGTTCTTTATCACGACCTGCAAAGGAGTCAGCCAGTTCTTTAGCTTTGATTTCCTTTTGTTGTGCTTCAGTTAGAAGAGCCTTGGAAGTGGCCTGTAGCTCATCTGCGCTCTTCTGTGCTTCTGCTGCAATTTGTAGTTTACTGTTTAGGCGAACCTCAGCTTCTTTAATCTTTTTCTGCAGGGTTGCTTCTAGATCAGCACGTTCTTTTTCAACCTGCTTACGAAGCTTGTCAAGCTCAGATGCCTTACCAACAGTTTCGATAGCGGCGTTTAGACGGCCTTGTTCATCTTGTAGGTTCTGAAGGACTTGATTGTATTTTGCAGGGTTATTGACAAGATCAATAAAGTTAGCAATATCTTGTAGATTCATTATCGGAGTCCTTGTAGAATTGTTAGTGTAGTAGTACCAGTACCAGCAGTATTATTAACACGAATCGCCCGCACCGGGAATGCATAGTTACCATCCTTGTTAGCTGTCTGTGCAGTAATACTCGCGTGTTTAAAAGCTGTCGGTGTTACTGTGGTAACAAAAATTTCATCGAATGTGTGTTCGATGTCATAGGTTACTGTGCCATTGACAACAGCGGCTACGCTTACGTTGAATGGACTTTGTTTATAATCTAGCGGAATCCACGCCGTTGTTCCTGTACCTGTGATGCTAATTACTTGTGGACGCATATTATTTCCTTAAAATAAAATAGGGGGTAAACTGCGGTTAAACAATCTACCCCCTATGGGATTACCCTATTAGAAGGGTTGACCTGATGGTGGAACAATATATTCCACCTTGACCAAGACCGGAGTGGTCAGGGTTACGCTTGCCTTTACATAGACAGGCTTATCTACTGTTTGTTGAACACCCACCTGTGCACCAGTTTGGGCTCCACTAGCCGCATAGCCAGTGGAGTTTGGAGCAAAAGCATTTAGTAGTTCAGTACCACCGTTGGTAAAACCAACGTTAACAGTCTGAGTGGCGTTAGCACCACCACAGATTGTATAGACACCAACAACAACAGCGGAGGCCGGTAAAATGAAAGCCAAGAAGCCAGTGGCACCGTCTGCAACTTCTAGCTTAGCTAGCTTTACATACGGGTCACGTGCTGCCGGTGTAGTAGTAGTAACACCTGCTGGACCAACAATACCGATGCCCATGATTAAGCGCCTGCGCTACCGTAGATGGCGCGTGGGTCAGTCCAACCGAATGAGTAACGAGCAGTGGCCTTGAACTTGGCGTTCTCGGTATCAAAGTCATTATCCATTTCAAACTGGTCACCACGACGCTCGAAGTACTTCAGACCATCCTTAACGCTAGTTAGGATGAACCAAGCATCTGCATCGGTTAGGTAGTGGTTAGTAATAACATTACTAAAGATGCCCATATCCTTGAGGACGTTAGGATCGTTTAGATCAGTACCAACACGACCATCGGAACCAAGGATACGCTTGGCTTCAAATTGGAGTTGGTAAGGGATTACTAGCTTCTCAGGCTTGGCAGCAATGAGCAGACCACGATCATCACGGAAACCGGCGATGTCGATTACGGCCTGTTCTAGGGCAGCTTCTGATAGGTCAGCAGCGGTGCCGATCTGGTTAGAGAATACACCACCAGCGACGTTGGGGTGTGATGCGCTGATTAGGGCAACACCGTCGCCACCAACATAGCTACCACTGAACGCACGGTTGTATACGTTGGCACCAACGATTTCCTTGGTTTGACGCATAGAACGGGCAAGAGCCTTGGCCTTTTGAGCGCCGACTTTACCATACTGGTCATCTTCGTAGATTTCACGAGTGATCATGAAACCAAGAGCATACACAACATGGTTGTACCGTGAGGTGAAGCCTTGACGTTCAGAGTCATAGGCGATTGGCGCACCTTCAGATTTAACTGAGGCAAGACCAAAAGAACTTAGACCGAGATCTTCTTCGTATGCACGATCAGAGCTGTTCTTTTCAAACAGCTTATCCCATTCAACTGGGTAATCAGCATACTCTTTTCCATAAATGGAGTTTAGTCCGGGCCAGAGTAGTTTGGCAAACGAACTTGAGGTAATAACAGACATTATATATCCTTTCTATTATACGCCAGCAATCGCGTTGCCGTAAGCGTGTGTAGTGATCTTAACCAGAACCTTGTTGTAGGCAGTGGCGGTTTCATTATCAGGACGCTTAACAATACCCAGAATCTGTAGAGGACGGGTAGCTGATGCAGTTGGTGCAGTGGTTGAGTAAACGTACATGGGTGAGTTACCAGTTGCTAGCGGCAGGGTGTGTGCGGAAGCACCAACGTCTGCGTTAAGGCCGACATCAGCTAGAGCAACAGAGGCGTCAGCTTCTGCTTCAAAGATGAGGTCTGGAGAATCAGCAACAAGCACGAACTGCTTGGTAGAAGCCGGACGATAGACAGGAGTATCTAGAGAGATAGAACCACCAGTCATCTTACCATTAACAGGATCTAGCTTAGCGTTGATGATGCCAACAACAGCACCAACAACAGGAACAGCAGCTACCTGTGCAGAGGCACCAACAACAGCTTCAACAGCGGGATAGCCCTCGGTTGCAGCGGAGTCGGATAGTTTAACTAGATCACCTACGAATACTGGTACAGCTTCACCAGCAGGTACTTCATAGATATTGGCTTGGCCGTTATAAGGCGAGCCATTTAGATGCTTAACGGGCTTAAAGCCGTTAATGCGGGAAGTATTTGCCATACTTTAATTTCCTTTCGGGTTGTATACTTCCCAAGTGCTACTTAACGCCGTGTTACTTTTAGTGTTCCGTAATCTTGAGAAGAGTTAGCTTGCATTGCTCCTTCAGTCTCGTCAACCCGTTGTGTCTTAGCTAGCTGGTCTTCTTCGTACCATTCCTTTTTAATTCGCATTAAATAAGACTTGGTACCATCATTGCTAGTAACGCACTTGGCAGAGCCGAGATCCGATGGATCAAATACACGTGAATCACCTACTGTAAGGTCGTCATCCATGACGAACTCATAACCAGCAGATTGAAAGTTAGGAAGACGCGAACCAGTGTCGTTAACAAAACGATAAGCAAAGTTCGGATCTTTTTCACCAGCAATGGCCTGTGGACCTTGCTTGGCTAGTGGCCTGCGTTCTACACGCTGTTTGCGATGTTTAGCGGGAATCTCCCGAATGATTTCTTTTGTCTCATTAGTCATTATTTAACGCCCCTTAGCTTTTTGATTTCATCTAGGTAAACTTCTTTTGTCATAACACCAGCACGAACAAAGGTATTCATAACCTTACGCTCTTCCTCAGTTAACTCAATAGAAGTCTTTTTTGGGGTTGCTGTATTATTGGTACCCTCCACTACGGAAGGTTTAGCTCTATTTGGATTTACGAATCGTTCCCGGAAACGGCCACGAACTTGGGTAGAAACATACTTCAGTACCTCTTCAGGTTCTAGTTCTGGATGCTGTTGGGCATAACCAAGACCAATCGCGTCGGCATAGTCATGCATTTCTTTATCTTTACTGTACCAGTCATTCTTATTTTGCCACTCCACAAAGCTGGGGTGTGGTTCATTAGCTGCTGGAACAGCCTCTTGGATAACTGCACGAGCCTTTTGCTCAGCGCGCAGATCAGTCAGTAGTTCTGTGGTTTCTAGATAACCGTCAGAATTTCCCTCTTCTAGATGTTGTTTCTGCAGTGCCTTTAAATCGGCAACTGCTCGGTTGTACTCGGACTCCTTAACTTTTGAGTGATGCTCTTGCATCATCTTAAGAGTCTTCTTGGCTTCCTTTAGTTCCTTACCCATGCTGTCGATCTTGCTAAAGAGTTCACCACGGTCCACGAATTCACGTGCCGGGCGCCACTTGTCAGGATCACCAGTCCATTCTTCTTGACTCACCCACCCAGCATCACGCGCCTTTTGTTCATATTCTGGAATAGCGGGTTTGCTTTCTGGTTGAGTTGTTTTTTGTTCTGTTGCTTGCTCAACAACCTCTGGTTGTACGGTTTCAACTTCTAGTGTCATCTTGACTCCTATCTAAGTATGTAATGGCATTTTCCAATACCACTTTATTATCGTTTGCCATGCCTAGTAAAGTGTTACATTTACTACATAACAATCCACGTACTCTTCCTGTAACATGGCAATGATCTACGTGGGGTTTAGTTCCCTTAATTCCACTATCAAAAACTATATCACAAATAGCACAGCTATTGTTCTGTTGTTTAACCATAGAGTCATATTGGTCTACTGTTAAACCATACCACTGTTTTAAGTAATATTGTTTTGCTTTAATAGGACAATCTGGTGTGTGTTTACGGCGTTCTATCCTTGCCTTATTTTTACAATCCTTACACCATGAGTTTAGGGTCTTTTTATTTCTAAAGTGATATTCTGATTGTGGTTTATTTGTACCACAACAGCCACATATTTTACAGGTCATCTGAAATAACACAGAGTACATCTATGTCATTAATAATGACGTATTCTGTACCATCTGAATCTTTCACCTGTTTACCAGCATATCTATTAATGCAAACCTTATCACCTTTGGATAGAATATCTGGATCTCTGCCATAATCAATGAAAGCCCTTGGGCCAACTTGAACGACAGTACCAACCTCAACAGCTTTCCGTTCTTTACCCTCATCTAATGAGATAATAATACCTGATGCTGTGGTTGTTTCTGGCTCATCTAGTTTTAATAGAATTGTATGTAACAATAGTCTAATCATTCGTCAGTTTCTCCATCCAAGTCCTCAATACGAAAATCTTCTAATTCTCGATATGCTTGAATAAAACCTCGCATATAATTATCTTCGATGGGATTTAAACCGGCTGTGGTTGCTAACACAGCCATTCCATCTTTAATGCGCTCTTCTGCAGCATACATAAATGCTAGAGTAACGGGATTTTTACGCCACTCGTAGAATTCATTAGCCTTGATTCTTTCCATTATTTGTCCCCTTAGACTTAGGTTGTTGTGCCATCTGCTTTATCTTTTGCTGATGAGTCAGATGATCTTGTACCATCTTAAGTTGATGCCCTTGAGCTTGTTGCTGCATTGCCTGTTGGTTCTGCATCGCTTTAGAAGCCATCTCTGTCTGCGCTGCCTTAGCCTTTAGGACAGCTTCCATTTGTTTGGCTTCGAGTTGCTGGCGCATTGCCGCCGCCTTCATAGCCAGTTCCTTTTCCTTAGCTGCACCTTCCATCTGTAGTTTAGCTGCTGATGTCTGCATTTCCATTTGTGCCTTCTGTTGATCTACTTGGGCCTTAGCCTTAATAGCTTCCATCTTAGGATCAGGAGGTGGTGGAGATGGTTGACGTAGTGCGTGTTCTGCATCTGGAATTTCATGTGCTTCTAGGTACTGCTTTGTAAACCACATCGGATCAATTGTACCCATCTGCATGATCTGCATGATGGATTGCAACTTTGCTTGTTTCTCTTGTGAAGAAACAGAAGCAGGATCAGCAGCAGGGATGATATCATCCTCTGGTCCTTGATAATCCGATTGTTGAATCTGCTCGTCGATAACGGAGATATATTCTTCTTGGTTAGTGTACTCTCTATTAAGCAGGTATATCTTGCGGAACTCTGACGTGAGTGAACGATATACCCGCTTATAGACAGCAGTGAATACTTTCATACCCTGTTCAATGGAAGCCATTGTAGTAGTAGCGGGTGTATTCTGACCCGGCATTTTACCTACGAAGATCTCAGCAACGGAAGCAAGTTCCTTGCCAGACTTGAGAAGTAGATCGAGTAGATTGAAAAGAACTTGACTGGGCTCGCGGGTGGGTAGCGGGAAGATCTGTTTCTTGAGGTCGTCACCGACAGCATTAACAGCTTTCCATTCGCCGGGAGAGAAGCGAGAGTCTCCCATTTTAATACGAAGGCCTTTACCAATAAAACCTGCTTGTAGATTGGATAGAGATCCGGCGTCTACTAGTTGGTTAATAATGGTATTGGCTGAGTTGTTTAGTGGCCCCAGTAAACGCCCAAAGCCGATATCATAAAAACCACCATCAGGATTAGGTATAAAGCCGTATTTGGTGTAGAACTGTTTTGCCTCAATTGAGATGATCTTGTTTTTGTCATTGACTACAATCCCCTCTTCATTGAATCGTGCTACAATACGAAGTACCTTTTTAGATGCTTCATCAATAGTGACAATGTAGGGTTCAGGATAACCATCACCATCCAAGTCAAAGTATGTGTGTTGCTCTAGTAGAACATATGGCGTAACATCATCATCGGCAGATACTTGTTGCCATGCTTTGTTTACTGAGGTTGTAGGATCAGAATCATAACCTGAGGGATCACCAAGCTCAACATCGCAGTAAATGCCTTGGTTAATCCGTTCAGTAATCTTGCGCTTAGATAGGAAGAATACCTCAGTAATACGTTCAGCATCGTTGATGTTCCTTGTGTAGTAATCTACCACAAGAGTTTTTGGTAGGACTAGTTTAGATACGTTGCGTTGTTTGGCAGGATCAAAGTATGTCTTCTTGAAGCAGGTCCCGGCGATTGGTAGTGTGATAAGGAGTTTATCCATATCCTCTTCCCAATCTTCCATTTGGTCCATGACCTGATAGGACATGTGCTTGCCAATGCGCTTTGCGCGATTAGCCTTTTCTCCATCAGGATCAGCACCAATCACCTTACACTTAACTACCTGACCATTACTAGGAACTAGTGTGGGGTATGCGCGAGCAGCGAACTGCATGGCGGCTGTAGCTAGTAGTGGGTACTTGATATTTGCTGCATTGGTCCAAGGGAAAGTCTTTTCACCTGCAATTTGTAGAGCTAGCTCTGTCCATGATTTGAGATCCTTTTCCCAGTGTGATCTAGAATCTCGATCAGCATCATAGCCCTTGCCAACAACATCTCCGATGTGGATAAGCTCATCCTCAGTCATCTCTTCGGCAATGTTCTGCGAGTTTAGCAGAGTGTCTAATTTGTATTTAAAATCCATTGTTCTAATATCCTGTCATAGAATCTCTACCTGTGTCGGCAAGACCTGAGTTAGTTCGTTCTTCTTCATAAAGGTCATCATCAATCTCTTCAACTGTCCTACCTTCGGACATAAGATCTATCAGGATACCTTGATAAGCAAGAGCATCAACAACGTCATCATGTTTGGCCCTAGGGAAAGACATACATTCATCTTCCAGTTGAGGCCACCAATCAGCTTCTTTGTCAAACTTAACCATTCCAGATCTCATACGCGCTTGGATGGACCGTGCACGTTGTAGTTTATCTTGTCTGTGTGGTTTTAGCTGGATTACATTCATATACACACCAGTCTCTTGCATTGTCCTGTTCAAATAAGGACCAAGTGCTTTAGAGATCTGTGTATCTTCAATGCCAACAGCCATTGGGTTGTAAATTTTCTGCAGAGATAGTAGTGTAGCTACGATTTCATCACCAGAAAGACGCTCACGGATACAGTTTTTAATGTGTAATTGTCCGTTGTGGTCCATACCACCAACAAGAATAGCCGTATAATCGGCACGATCCTTTAGTGAGATGGCTAAGTCAGCGGTGATGTAGAAAGTAAGCTCTTTTTTCTTATCTTCTGGTTGCATAGAAAGAAAATCGCCCCGTTTGAAGTACCTAATGGAGTCATCAACGGGGTTATTTAACATTTCGCAGGCATAAACTTCTGGGATACCTTGTTCCTCGAAGTCTTGTTTTAATTCTTTAAAGAATTTTACAGTGTTTCTCTGAGGCCAGAGTAACTTTGTATAGTCCAATGTGTGTGCCATGTATTTGACAGAGCGCCACATACCTTTTCGGCGGGGGGACCACACCTTTAAGGCCTCTACCACAGTGTCTTTAGCTGTTTCAGAGGGCATCAAAGAGCAGAAAGGATCATCCAGATTCATCACAGTACCTACCCAGCGGATAATACCACGAGTAGATCGGCAGGGAATCAATGATCCATATACCCAGCGACGGAGCTTGTCGCGTCTGTCCTTATTGGCAACTAGCTCTTCATTGAGCAGGTCATCAATGATAATCAGGTCAGGACGTTGACCATTCCACAGCATCCCGCGTAGCTTCTGCTCTGCGCCCTTGGCGACGATACGGAAGGCTGACTGGTCCTTGAACTTAACAATAATGTCTGTCTCGGTATCCTTAACAAACTCTACTCCTTTTGGTCCAACTTCCATTCCGAACAGGGTGTGTATTTGATCTGAGTCGTACAGAATCTGTTTAATAGTTCCGAGGAACAATGCAGCTTGGGCTTCTGTGTCTGCGACAATGATGACATATCGACGCTCTCTAAACAGGACTGCTGCGAGAGTATAACTGATAGTGATTGTAGTAGACTTAGAGTGTCCTCGTGGCGCTGCAATTGCCACAAACTTATCGTCGGAACAACATATTTCCCACCATTC
>OFRC01000128.1_pt1 | contig 22580 bp, 43 predicted proteins | sample 1543051 | NCBI WGS metagenome assembly OFRC01 (sample SAMN07774231, study PRJEB24372) | wastewater metagenome
CCGGTGAGAAGTGCAGTCCGTGTCATTTATCATTCTCCTGTGTGATATGATCCAGATGTTTACGAAAGTCACGTTCGTATCGCGTGTATCGCCATGATCGACGCAAATCAACGATAACGAATGTGGCGATGGCACATAGCATCGCTATTATGCAGTAGTGGTTCACTGTTGACGCCCCTGTGCATCGACCTTCACGCGAATTTGTGTCGGACGATAGGGAAATGTAATGTCTTTACGACTATCCTTAGACGTAAAGCAACTGCCACCTTCATCCTCGAAAATGTACGCTTCGCTATCATATGCCGTACCATCCGCGCGTTTGAACACATGTGGGCACCGATTGTTCTGCGCCATCATGTCACTATCATAGTCTAGCACGACCCACTCATTGTCCCCTCCGGTGAGTGGAGTCACAGGTTCAAACCGCAGTATCTTTTCCAAGATACTGATTGTGTACGATGCGCTCGAACCGCTGTGCCCTTCATCGGCAAATAACTGGACTATCGCCAGTAGATGCGTGTCGATCATATCCTGCATGTCATCTGGCTCATCACTGGATCGCAGTATCGCTAATTCACGCTTGGCGAAATCAACTAGATTACTCATTGTGCTGGTCCTTCTCCAAACTCGCGCCGTGCCAGCGCATCTGCGTCAATGCGTGACAGTTTCGTGCCGATCAGCGGGCGATCCGTCAGTGCAGCCAGCACCGACTTATCCACACCGCGCCGTTCTGCTTCTGCCGGTGTGACAATGCCGTCCTTGCGCAAGTCCACACCGGACGCAGCAGATAATGCCGCGCCAGTCAGACCAGGCGTCCAACGTCGCTGACCTTGCCGCTGTTGCAATGCGTAACCATGGACAACCTGACCCTGTTTGATCCGATATGTCATCAGTTCTTCTCGTGCTTCGATAGCCGTCTTAATCATGTTTTGCGCATAATCAAGCGTCTCATATTCGTGCGCGAGAACATCGTTTGGCATTTCGTCATTGAACACCGAATCAACCGTAACGTCAATCGCATTATACAATGACCGATCAAACGCCGGACAATTGTATCGCGCGTGACACTTGGCACATTGATCCAGACCTGACACCAGTGTATCGGATGGGTTGGATAATGCGTGGTCTATACGCTTCCAGTAATCACACAGTTGTTCGTAACTGCACGACCACTCACGAACCGGCCCATCGCTGTGATACGGTCGTGGTTGATGGATGCGCAGCACGACGCGATCGATCTGTTTATAATTTTCCGGCGATCCGTTCCGCCACGACCAACCAATCGCGTGGGCTAGTAGCGTCCAGTTTTCCACTGGTGAGACAAGCCGCCAGCCATATTTGAAATCATCGATGGTCAGTGTGGACGTGCTGGCGTCATATTTCAGATGATCCGCACGTCCGCGTACTTCCCACGCAGCAAAGCCAGTGGTCGGGTCAGGGTTGCCGCTGAATGTCGTCTCGACTTCCATGTCGCCGCAGTCGAGCGCACCGAGATAAGTGTTCACATGCTCCATCATATCGTCTGTGATGACGTAGCCGTTGTAGGCTTTTGATCCAATCGGCACGATACCACCGCGAAACAGCCGTTCAGCCAGCCAGTGCGCAGCGTTACCGGCATCACGCGCTTCGGTGCCCCAATCTGCCGGAATGACACGCGGCATCAACCTGGACCCCATGCACCGCATGATGCGTGCGAGTTCGGTTGCGGTGGTTGTCACCTGTGTCATGCGTGCAATCTCCCAAGCATGGGACGGCTGTTACACCGTCCCATATGTATCAATCGACCCATTTGCCGTATTGGCGGAACAGGGCGAGCGCATTGTCGATCTTTTCCGGCTGCGCGGCGCAATCGGTGATGACGCTGACGCCGATCTGATCAGCGACCCATTTCAGTTCGTCTTCGCTGATGACGCCCGCCTGCATCTGTTGCGAGATGGTCGCCATGAAGGTCGGGAACGTCACGGTAGACGACGCGGCTGGTTCAGCCGATGGAATGACTGGCATGGCTGGGGCTGTGGCGGCTGGCATGGCCGTGGGCATTGCTGGTGCAGCGGTCGCGGTGGGCATTGCTGGTGCGGCCTGGGGCGTCATGGCGAGCGGCGCGGCGGCCATCGAGATAGGCTGCATCGGCATCGCGGTCGGGAAAGGAATCGGACGATCCGGCATTTCCATGGGGACGGGTGCGCCGCCGCGCAGTTCCGCTTCGACCGATGCGATCGTGCTGGCGTCCACGCCCTTGCGCTTGGTCCACAGACCCTTGGCGGTTAGCTTTTTATTGCTGCTGTGAATACGCTCATCCCAGGGAAGGCCCGCATCGTCCACGGTCGGCGCATTTGCATCGGCGGGACCGTTGTCGTCGGCGTCAGGCTCGACGATGCTGTTCGGCACGGTTCCACCCACGCCCATATCGATAGTCTTCGTCGGCTCAGGCGTCCACTCCGTACCACCGGGCAGCGCGGCCAACACGGCAGCGATTGTTGCCGCGCTGTCTTCGATCATCAGGGTCAGTTTCATCATTTTCTCCATTGACGGCTGTTCGTCTGATCCGTATCTATCCGGGTGGATAACGGATTGCAAGTGGGAATTTACATTATGGACGCCAAGTTTTCACAGAGCCGCAATGACCTACATTGGTCCATATATATCAGCGGCGAAGGTTTCATCCGATGGGCTGGATATGATGATGATTTTTGGTGGGATAATATCGCTACCGACAAGGATCAAATGACCCGCATCGGTAAAGATGGAACGCGCTATCTGCTTGATCCACACGCCAATACGGTGAGTGTGGTGGCATGAACATCTCGATCCCATGCGATACGATCGTTCGGTTGTCCAACTTGCTGCCGAAGCCAGGTGCGGACGTTGAAGATATTTTCCACTCGATCCGTCTGGATCATGGGCGGATCATTGTCACGGATCGGATGTATGCGGCGGTGGAGGAACTGACGCCGTTCAAAGGTGTGTATCATATTCGACTGCCTGATGAGATATTGGAGCAGTGCCGGATCGAAGCACAATATAGCAGCAATCTCATTGTGACACCGAACGAGATGATCAAGTGGACGGTGGCGCGGACAACCATGGGTTTCGAAATAAACGAATCCATCGGTGTATGGCCGACTGAACCGACCACATTCGACAAATGGTTCGAAAAGCTGGTACGTCCATGTTTGACGCCTGCTACATTGACCAATGGTGCGCTGATTTGCGATGCGGATGATATTGCACGGCTTGCGGCAACCAGTCCAAGCGGACGCATCATATTCGAATCGGTGATCGATACGTCCAGACCGACCATATTGCGCGATATTGACGATAGCCGATGGGTTGGTTTCTTCTGGCCGAAATTGCACGATGGACGATATCATGCACCGGCTTCAATACCTAGATGGTTAGAAAATGAACTATAGCGATCATCCCGTACTGCACGGGGACGGTGAAGGTTTGAAGTGTCCAGTTTGTGAGTCTCAAAGACTTCGAGTGGTGGACACCAGACCGCACCGTAGCACGAATAGACGACGCAGAGAATGTAATGGGTGCAAGGAAAGGTTTTGGACCATAGAAGTTCTTGCGGATTTCAACGGTAACATGATTGACGCAACGCTTCACCCGGATCAATATTAGCGAATGGAGTAGATGATGAGTGAGGAAAAGGGGCTGCTGGCTGCTTTGGCTGACCTGAGAGCGCACTGTAACAAGGAGGTCGCGCGACTAAACCAACAAGGCACTTCTACATCTTGTTTCAAAACAACCAACGACTGGCTCAAGCGGTTAGACGTTGTGTGGAAAGCGATGGACACGCGCCCCGTCGCGGTTGAGGCTTTGCGGGAGGCGCTGACAGGCGTTCGGCATTGGGTGGCGTCGCTGACCGTCACCGACATGAACGATATTGTCGCGGATGGTGGCATCACCGCTGGCATGGTCGTCGGCCAAGAGGCGATTGAACAGTTGCGCCGCTTAGACGCAGCCCTCACGGCGCAGGCCCATCCTGCGGGCGATGATGTCCGAGCTTTAGCTGTAGCTGCGCAGGAAGTGGAAGGCGTACTACAGGGCGTCCGCGAATATTGTGAAGGTTTACCGGTTTCCATCGTCAAAGATGAAGATGTTAACCGCCTTTGCATCCATGCCGAAAACGAAGCCGGATACAACTGCACGCGCGTTGACTTGGCTGATTTAGTCGCCGCTCTATGTAAGCTAAATCTCGTCGATCGCGAACCAGCCGGATTGGTGGACGCCGCTGACGAGGCGCATCGCATAGGTGTTCGTAATGCCGAAGATGATGAGCACCCAGCTTGCTCACGAAGGATCGGCTTAGCGATCCAAAAGTCGATATTAGCCCTAGCAACCTACCCGCGACCAGACGATGCGCAGGCCCAGAGTGGGGCGCGCAGCCGCGATAAGTTCGGTAACAGTGCTAACGGAGCATTCGAAGCCGCTTGCCTTGGTGTAGCTGCCCATCCTGTCCCTGCCAGCGATGCGGGGGAGGCGTTGAGCTTTGGTCTGGAAGGTTTGGGTGAAAAGCTGTTCAACCTGTCTGCGCGTCTGAAGGCGTCGGGCTTTCTAGACGACGCAGCGAACCGCCCAGCTTACGAAGCCGTAGTGTCAGCCTTCGCCGCCCTTTCCACCACCGGCACGTCGCAGGATCAGGGGGAGCGGGCATGAGCGAGGCATCGAAAGCGCCAGTACCTGAAACGATGGAAGGTTTGCGGCGTCAAAACTCTGCCTACCGCGCCTTGTGCGCATCGATGGAGCAAACGCAGGCGAGGCAAACCGAACTTGGCCGCAAGTATCAAGAAGCCATCACAACCTTAGATAGCGAGCGCGCCGCCAACGCAATACTGACCGAGGAAGTGACGGCCCTATCGGCACAGGTCGAGGAATTGCGGGGAATGCTCGACCGGCTGTTGCCTGAAACACCTTTGATGGGTGAGCGTCCGAAATTTCCAGATCACTTCGGCTTAAAAATCAATGTGACGGCAGGCGATCTACGCCACGCCCGCACCCTCCTCGCAAAGATTAAGGAAACCGGAACGTGACCCCACAATTTTGCATGACGCAACATAATCCGCCACATAGTTATGGTGACTGTCTTCGCGCGTGTGTTGCGTCTGTCATGGATATGCGATGCGAAGATGTGCCACACTTTGCCGACAACGATACGGACGGCGATACGGCCATGCGTGAAATGCGCGAGTGGATGCGTACCTATGAGGTTGCACCGTTTATCGTTGCATACCCTGGCGAAATCACACGTGCCGAACTGATGGACATGATGCAAACGATCAATCCTGACAGCGTGTACATATTATTCGGTGGCGTGTCTGGTGGCGGGGACCACTGTGTCGTATGTCGCGGTGGTACAGTCGTGCATAACCCGGCATGGGCGGGCAGTCATATCGTTGGGCCACTGTCGGGTGGAACGTGGCAGATTATGGTGGTTGGGAGGCTTTGATGCGTTACGCTATTATATGGATAGAACATAAACCAGAAACAGCAAAAACCGCCCGAACCAGCCTTGAGTGTTTCTGGCTGCAATTTTGGGTCGGAATTAAAACATACTGGCCAACACCATTACACGCTCAACGTGTCAGGACATATTGGATGACACAACCCGATGAAACGCTGTCTCACATGTCTGCCACCGAAATTGCTACACTGTGTGAGGTTTATCTACGGGCATGAGCCAACCAATCATCCTAAGACCAGACCAACAGGCGCTCAAACAGGCCGTGTATGACGAATGGAACGCTGGGCACAGTAACGTGCTTGCGATTGCATGTACCGGATTCGGTAAAAGTATTGTGACAACTGATGTGCTGTTGGACGGTCACAATGCCGGTATGACTGAAATTGTCATGGCGCATCGAAACGAACTTGTCGGACAGATGAGTTTGCACACTGCTGCACGTGGTATTAGCCATCGCATCATCGGGTCCAAATCAACCATCTCTGGCATCGTGCAGGACCATCGAACACAGTTCGGTCGATCATTTGTCAACCCTGATGCAAAATGCGCAGTCGGATCGGTACAAACCATTGTCTCGCGTGCTGCGGAATTGAAACAATGGGCCGCACAGGTCGATCGGTTCACGGGTGACGAGGGTCATCATTTCCTACGCGATAACATATGGGGTGAAGCGGTAAAACTGTTCACCAATGCGCGCGGACTGCTCGTAACAGCCTGTCCACAGCGCGCAGATGGTAAAGGGCTTGGCAGGCACCACGACGGCATTGCCGATGCTCTGGTGCTTGGTCCAACAATGCGCCAGACGATCGACGCTGGCAATCTGTCAGACTATGAATTTGGCATACCGCTATCCGACAAACCATTCGAAATAGACGATGGTGATGTGACGCCTGGTGGTGATTTCTCACCGAAGAAAATGCGTAACGCATCGGACAAATCGCAGATCGTCGGTGATGTCGTCAAAGAATACGTCAATCGAGCAATGGGTCGTCGAGCCATTTGTTTCGCTATCGACGTTAAAGACTCAACTGATATCGCGAACCGCTTTAACGAAGCTGGTATTCCGGCTGCATCAGTCAGCGCCAAAACCGACACTGGTGTTCGGCGCGATATGATTCGTCGGTTTCGTGATGGTCGCATTCTCGTACTGGTCAATGTGGACCTGTTTGACGAAGGGTTCGACGTGCCAGCGTGTGACGTTGTGATCATGGCGCGACCAACGGCCAGCCTGAACAAATATCTCCAGATGGCTGGCCGTTCCATGCGGATCGATGCGGCCAATCCGTCAAAGGTGGCTCTGATTATCGATCATGTGTCGAATTTCAAGCGGCACAATCTACCCGACAGGCCGCGCGCATGGACGCTCGACCGGCGCGACAAGCGAGCCAAGCAGGAGCCTGATCCAGACGACATCCCATTGACCGCGTGCCGGTCGTGCAGCCGTCCATATGAACGCTGCCTGCCCCGATGCCCCTATTGTGGTGCAGAGCCGCCCTTGCCCGCCGCAGGGAGCCGCACGCCCGAACGCGTGGACGGCGACTTGGTGTTGCTCGACCGGGCCACGCTGGATCGGATGCGCGCCGCCATGACGCTGGAGGCACCGGCAGACGTAGCAGAGCGGGTCAAGCACGCAGCAGGGCCGGTGGCGGCGGCTGGAGCGGCTAACCGGGCCATGGAGCGTCATCAGTCCCAAGCGGCGTTGCGTGCCGCGATTGAACAGTTCGCCGGTATAAGACGATATAGGGGAGATGAAGATCGTTCAATACACAAACGGTTCTATCTCACCACTGGCATGACCGTACTGGACGCCTTGGCTTTACCGCGCGCTGAGATGGATGTAATAAAAGCAATGGTGGAATCATGGTGTCGATAAAATATTGCCCCAAATGTAATCTGAATCTACCGTCAGATAAATTTCATAAGAACAGAAGTACCGCGACGGGATTGGCCCATTGGTGCAAAGAATGTAGACTGATTTGGGATAGAGAACATAAAACAGATCCTCGACGCAGGTTAATGTTTCAGCGGGCTAACATTAAAAGACGAGAAAACCCACTGACTCGCTCCAAGATGGTTTGGCGAACTGCTCGCGTGCATGCAAAAGTAAAGGGCGCGGATTTTAGACTTTCTTTTGAGAGAGTAAGGGATGCTATATTAAACGGAGTTTGTGAAAGAACAGGTGTAGCGTTCGATCTTGGTTTTCCTAAGACGAAAAGTGTTAAAAACCCTTTCGCCCCATCTGTCGATAAAATCGACCCGCACGGAATATATGAGGACGGCAATGTTCAAATAGTTTGCTGGTGCTACAACACGGGTAAACAGCAGATGTCAACAAATGAATACGAGGATTTCATTTTGAAAGCGGCTAAATACATAGCTGAAACACGCCGACATGCGTGAACGCACCCCCATCCGACCCGTGCGAACCATGACACCCGATACGGTAACGGACATTCCGGTCCATCGTCTCAGCGTGCCATTGATCCGGTATTTCGCACATGTTGCAATGGATCATGCGAGGAATAATCCACATGATAAATTTCAGGTGATTGCGAAAGGATGGGGCCACCCGCACCGTATTGTGGCGGCGATGTTTGATTATTGTCCAGATAATGTCGGACTGCCATATGAGTTTATTTATCCACGATAGGAGACAGACGATGAAACTGACAGAGGAAGAACGGCGGATCGCTATTAAGGCATTGGAACAGTATAATCCGTCTGAGTACAGGGACTACCGTGTGCGCGGTGCGGGTGACATGGCTGGTCTTGAACGCCAGACTGCACGTGATCTAGCCGACAAAATCCGGTGCAATTATGCGTGAAGCAGGCGTACAAACGCACACCCGGCTAAGGCTGGCTCAATTGGGCGCTTTGGCCTATCGCAACAATGTGGGGGCTTGCACAGATGATTCAGGTCGGGTCATTCGATACGGGCTTGGCAATGACAGCAAGCAGTTGAACGATCAGATAAAGAGCAGCGACATTGTTGGGGCCATGCCCATAGTGATCCAGCCGCATCATGTGGGTCGGACGATGGCGATTTTCACTGCCGTCGAGTGCAAGCATCCCGACTGGCACCTGACGCCTGGCGATAAGCGGGCGCAGGCGCAGCTTCGTTTTATCGAACTGATTCGCGGGGTCGGCGGGATCGCTGGTTTCGTAACCGACGCGTCCCAAGTGGACCACTTGACACAATCGTTCATTTATCCGTATGGATAAGGTTGACCGAGCGTTACATGGAAGCAGTCTGGCATGAAATCCGCAACCACAACCGAAATCATCCAGGCGGGCCTGCGTCTATGGCGTGAAGGCGGGGAAGCCGCTGTGTCCGCACGCAAAATTGCCGCCATGGTCGGAATGACCCATGGCGGCATATTGCATCGTTGGCGCAACCCGGAAACCGGGCCAGCGGAGCGTCTGCGCTATGATATCGCATGTGCCGCTGTTGCTGCCGGTGATCCGGTCATCATTCGCCAATTGATCGTCGCGGGTCATCCAGCCGTTGCAGACATGGACCAGACGACCCGCAGGCTGTGGTTATCAGGTGCTTAACGCTGCCGAACGACTATAGGGTGATCAAGTGTAAACCGCATGAGTTCCTGTGACAGAATGACTGCGTAATACTGAGAAACATCCTCGGTCGGACGAACTGAGACGATGTTTGACACGTTCATTCTCTCAGCAATGTGAGCGGTTTGCTCGCGCATTTCACTAATGCGGGACATGAAAGCCACAGGCTTGTTCACCATGCGCGCCGCTTCAACAAGAATGATTGTTCGACCATATCCTATCGGCATGTCAATTGTAATTTCACCACCCTGTTCGATTTGCTCGAACAATAATCGTGCTGCCTCTTGCTGACGATCTCTTGTTAGCACCAGTTGCATCACGTCATCTCCCGTTGCGTTGCAACTCGTTTATACAAGCGTGCAATCCCTGTCAAGTCTGGATGTGTATGTATCCACGATCCGGTGTATGGCACAAACGTATCGGTCCACCATTGATCGTATTGACCCGTTATCACCGTGCTATCCGACTGTAGCGCCAACGCATCAAACGCCGCATCGCTCATCACTGGTGCGCCTGCTACCTCATAAGCATAGGCAGCGACACACAATCTGATGCGGATGCGGCGTTCTTGTTCGGATGGTCTGCCCCATCCGAATAGGCTCATTTTGGATCGCTCGGCATGATCGCCAATAACCCGGTCAACAATGCACTAGTAAGGTTGATTGCATCCACCATCCAGTGCGTTTCACCTGGTATCATGTAAACAAACAGGTTGAACGCGCTTACGAAGGCACAGAAATATCTCATTTTGGATGCTCCGATCCATCTTCTACAGGCCAGCGCAATCCGCACTTGCAGACATATTCGTCTTGTTGTCGGATGACTCGATGCGCTGCTGCATTTGTACGAGCAGAATGTGAATTTTTCGCAATTCTCCGCATGTTATGCCAACCACCTTTTCGTTTGGGTATCCAGGGTAAACGCCGCGAAGTACGCCGCGCAGTGGGTCAAGTGCTTTCTCTATGTTCATATCCAAACCACCGCAGCAATGTACATCACAACGAACAGACCGATCACATATCGCCAGCGACCCATGCGCGGCGGCTCTGGCGGGGTGAACCGCGTGTGACCATAATCATGTGCGGTGCGACCGCCGCCCTGATGCGGACGGGTGATATAATCACGATTGCGCATCGAGAACCTCCTGCACCTGTTCGACGGTCAGACCCGTTTTACCAGCGATCCGTTCTGCTTCGGTTGGTTCGCGGATTAGACCATTGACACGCAAGTATCGCATGATCGCAGCATGATGCGCTGCGCCGATTATGTCTGTCCATTGACGACGCGGCATGAGCGTTTCGACCATAGCCAACGCTTCATCCTCGGTCATCTGTTCCAGCGTTACGGTGTTGCTCGCCTGTTTCGCTTTGTAGCCGATGATTGGTACACTCGATCCTATTCCGGCCCAGTTACGTGGATCGGGACGACGAATAGTACGTGGTTTATAGATATGACGGTCGAACTTGCCACCACCGTCCTGCACTAACACAACACCACCATCCCAATCAGACGGTGCGTCCGCGCCACCCGGCCAGTATTTGAAGCCGCGACTGGTCGCAGCGTAATATGCGTGATTGGCTGGTAGTTTGATCTCTGTCATTTGACACCATGTGATGTCCACATCGAGATCGGCTGGCGCATACCAATCAAACTGCCCTCGCGCGGCAATCTTACCATCATCGCGCAACCAATCAGGCCGTACACCGTCAACCTGAATCGCATTACCCCATTCAATCATGTTTCATCTCCTGTATCGTCTCGTCTCGCTTGTAACAGGTGTTTCGGTGGGGTGCAAGAATATATTGGCACGTTTTGGCGTTTTTATGTTGACCGGGCGGTGGGTCGTCGGCTACTCCCCTCACATGGAAAACGGCAAGACCCTGACGCTGACGCAGTTGGCACAATATATAGAGTGGCCCAAGCGGACCATATACAACCAGTTGAAAAATGGTGTATTCCCTGTGCCACCGTTACCCCGAACCAAACCGCGCCGCTGGTCCACTGATGCCGTCGATGCATGGTTGCGGGGTGAGGTGTGATGCCCACTCAAGTAGATGCAACAGCGCAAAACAGCATTGGTGTTGGCGATTTACTATCCATTCTAAATGTGAGTGCGACAACCTTTTGGTCCGCAGTAAAGGACGGTAGGTTTCCGATCGAGCCCATCACCACCACCAAGCCACGGTTGTGGTCACGCAAGGAAGTCACGTCCTGGGTTGAACATAACACCCTCAAGCGCCCCAAATACAAAAGGTGCAGCAATCGAAAGATTGAAGGGTCGAAGATCGAGTGCCTGGGATGTGGTCAAATGCTCGAAAAAGAAATGTTTCACACCCGAAAGGGCGCACCGCTCGGTTTGAACAGCCAATGTGTAAGTTGCCGTAGTGTCTATTTGAATCGCCATTTCAACGATAAGACGTGCGCTGAACGACGCACGCTGATTGAGAATGCTAGACAAAGAAAGCAAATGGCGAGAAATAAGCCAGGCATTATCAGAGCGAGACGAATTTGGCATGCAGCCAAGCGAAGGGCAAATAAAAAAACCATTACGTTTTCGATACAGTTGGAAAGAGTGCTGAACTCCATTCTCAAAGGCGAATGCGAAAAAACAGGGTTGCCGTTTGATTTTTCTAAACCTCGTGGTGGTTGGTCAAACCCCTTTTGCCCGTCAATTGACAGAATCGACACTCAAAAAGGCTATACGTGCGATAATGTTCAGGTTGTTGCAGGAATGTATAACCAAGGTAAGTGTGACGCAAACGAAATTGACTTCATAGCAATGTGTGTCGCAGTCGCCGAAAAGCATGCTGATGACCCGGCTGTTATTCAACGCTTGAAAGAGTTGCGCAATGCAGAATTTTGAACTGGCGCAAGCATATGTTGCGACAATAGCCGGCGATAGTGAGGCGACAGTAGACTTCCGCGTTTTACACGATCAGGACAAAAGCGTTCCGGGTCAGACAAAACGCGGAACACTACGTCAATGCTGGTCGTGGCTGTGTGCAATGAATGAACAAGGCTACGGTGTGTTCATGGTTGCCGCGCAACTGGATGGTAACGGGCAGAAAATGGACAATGTGGTCAGTCTGCGATGCAACTACATCGACATCGATAGCGCTGACGCACAGCAACAATATGAGCGAGCAATTGCGGCTCACCCAAAGCCCACATTTGCTGTGCAGTCATCACCGGGCAAATATCATGTATTTTGGAAAACGTCCGAGCATGTAGACCGCCAACGCTTTACGTTAATTCAGCGGCGATTAGCGTCTATTTTCAATTCTGATCCAAAAGTGTCTGACGCTACCCGTGTTCTTAGACTTGCCGGTACAATTCATCGAAAGACGAATGTGCCTCATCTAGTTACGTGTTGGGCACTGGATGGATTTACAACACCCACCACGATCGATGAATTAGATGCAGCCACAGCACACGTCCAAGTGGTTGACGGTGGCGACGGCGAGCGTTTGCAGCTTGGCGACCCGTCCATGGCCGCACCGTCGCTCGATTGGATACAATTCGCGCTCGATCTGGCCGACCCTAACGACATCGATCGAGATGAATGGGTCGGTCTGACGTGCAGCATCAAACAAGCCGGTTGGACGCTCACCGACGAAGCAACATTACGATCCATGTGGGACAAATGGTGTGCGCGGTACGAGCATAATGTGCCGGGTGAAAACGATAAACTGTGGCGCTCGATCACCAGCACCGAACTAGGCTGGAAATCACTGTTACGCCGCGTACCATCGTTGCAGGCGTCTGTATCGTTTGGTGTTGCGCCGACTGCGGCAGTTGCACCGTCAATGACACCGCCAATGCCAGTGCAAGCGCCGCCTGTGTTGGATTGTTCCGGCGAATATCTGACACACATCGAATGTCAGGAATATTTCAAAGGCTGTTATTCGATTGTGTCCATGGGTAAGATCATGACACCCAAAGGCATGTTTCTCAATCAGGCGCAGTTCAATCTGGAATATGGCGGAAAGCAATTCATCATCACAGGTGACGGTGCGAAGAAAACCGACGAACCATGGAAAGCGGCAACCCGTAGCACATTATGGACCATCCCAACGGTGGACAATGTGCGGTTTTCGCCGCTTGAACCACCGGGTCAGATTATCCATGACGTGCTTGGTCGATCAGGCATCAATGCGTACATTCCGGCACGGATACCAACCAAGCAAGGTGATCCATCGCTGTTCTTCGATCATCTGGCACGCCTGTTTCCCGTTGAGGCAGACCGGCGCATATTGGTCGAGTGGATGGCGCACATCATCAAATACCCTGGCTATAAGATACCATGGGCACCTGTGATCCAGTCTGCGGAGGGCGCGGGTAAAGGCGTGTTTAAGGCGTTGATGACACATGCGATCGGTGCGCCATATGTCCATTTCCCCGATGCGCAACAGCTTGCGGACAGTGGCGGCAAATTCAACGGCTGGATGCGCAGGAAACTGTTCATCCTGGCTGACGAAATCAGAGTGGGCGAAAAGCACCACCTGATCGAAGTGTTGAAACCGCTCATTTCGGAGAAAATGATCGAAATCCAATCAAAGGGCATCGATCAGGAAATGGAGGACAATCCGGCGTGCTGGGGCTTTTTCACCAACTACAAGAATGCGGTCCCGGTCGGCAAAAACGGACGGCGCTATGCGTTCTTTTTCAGTCCGTTCCAGACCGAGGCGGAATTGATCGCGGCTGGCATGGACGATGCCTATTTCAACCGGCTGTTCAGTTGGCTGCAAGAGGACGGGTGCGCCATCGTGACCAAATGGCTCATGGATTACCCGATTGAGCGCGGTGCGATCCCGATGCGCGCGCCCAAGACGAGTAGCAGCGAACAGGCGGCGGCTGTGTCCCGTAGCCCGATCGAAACGGTGATCGATGAGGCGGTGGACGACAGCATTCCCGGCTTCCGTGGCGGCTGGGTGTCGAGCATCGCCCTGATCAACCGCTGTAAGGCGCTCCAGGCGGTCAAGGGCACCGTATCGCCGTCCACCTTGTCTGCGGTGCTGGAAGGCATGGGATACAGGGAGATGGGTCGCGCCAACCGTCCATGGTTCCAAGAGGACCGCGAGGCTCGGACGACTCTGTTTTACAATGGCGCGGGTGATCCAGACGTTGCGACGTATGGACGGGCGCAGGGGTGGGAATGATCAATCTGCGCAACGGTCAATTCCACCACGCCGATGCGATACAATACATGCTATCGTTACCGGATGAATGTATCAATCTCATCGTGACCGACCCACCGTATCGCACGATCAGTGGTGGGAATGCACCGACACCATTGTCCGGGTTTCGATCGTCGGTCCTATCAGCCAACGATGGCAAACTGTTCCGATTTAACGATATAGCCATTCGTGACTATATGGAGCAATTTTATCGATTGCTCAAACCCGGCTCACATTGTTACGTGATGACCAACAATCTCAATTTGCGCGAGTTGCTAAATGTCGCGGCTGACGTTGGTTTCGGCTTTCACAATTTGTTGGCTTGGCGCAAGAACACATGCACGGCTAACCGATGGTACATGAAAGAATGCGAATGGACGTGTCTGTTTTACAAGCGACCCGCTGTGCGTATTCGTGACGCCGGATCGAAACAGATATTCGAAGCAGACAACCCGCGCAACAAACGACACCCAACTGAGAAGCCCGTCGAGTTGATGCAGCATTACGTGCTTAACTCGTCCGATCCAGGTGACATCGTACTTGATCCATTTGCCGGAAGCGGATCGACTGCCATGGCGTGTGAGGCGACCGGGCGACGATGGATCAGCGTGGAATGTGATCCGGTGTATTACTATGCTGCGGTTGGACGGGTGTACGCCACTGTGTGATCAAACCACGTCTGTATCACGTAGCTTGTCCATCGCTTCGTTGATCTTGGCCTGTGCCGGTGGATTGATCATTACAATGTCATCACCGATCAGCTTTCGACGTAGCGCGCCGACCAGCACGTCCTTTGCCTCTGGCACGGCGCGCAGCCCTGTTGCGCCAACCAGCACGCCGATACCCATTGCCATGCTACGGCTCACGTCGAGCCATTGGACCAGTGTGAAAGCCAACACGGCGTTCGCGCCCGCGACCAGTATGGATATCACCAGGTCCGATCGCACATCGCTCCAGGTCTTGCCCTCGCTACGCAAATTGGCCGCACGCCACATCGCGCCGAGGGCGATCCCCGCGCATACCGCTGTGATTTCAAGGATTGTTTCGTTGCCGAACAATGCGGCGAGCGTGAGAGGCGCTATAACGGGCGCATTCTTTGCTGCAATTGCTTCTACACTCATCCCGCTACATCCTGCCAAGCCATCCAAACGGCTAGACAGGACATGCAAGATGCTGAAATAACAGTCAACCATGGACGTTCGGCACGGCTGATAGCGCGGATCGTAAATGACACACTAAGTCCTGAATACAGGAATATCGGCGCGACCATATTGTTCGCTGGATAACCGCCTAAAATCAGGCTCCCGGTTATCGTGGCTGCGGAACCGCTGCCGATCAACCATGCTGCCGCGTTCCATTTCGGCTTATGCGGCGGATTTTCGCGCGCGCACAGCAAAACCCCGACCGAATCAATAGCCACCAAGATACCTGTGACAAGCGCGATGGCGCGCAATCCACGGTAGGCCGCTTCGATTAGGTCGGGGTCCAGCATGGCTGGAGACGGTATGCCGGTCAGGTGGGGGTGTCAAGCCGATAGACGTGCCAGACGAATGGGGCGCATATGGCCGATCCGACATGCTCGCCGCGCGGAATGAAGCCGCCCGTGCCGACGAACTGATAGTGTGTGTCAGATGGCGCATTTGTTTCGTGTTCGATCCAAATGGTCGGTGTGCCTGACCGATCCTCGTGCGCTACCAATACGACTTTACCGGCTGGTGCCTCGATAACTGAGCCAACTCTGAACGGATATTTATAGATTGTTTTCATCTACGATACTCCTGAATAATTGTGCCACTGCTGCACAATGTCCCACGCAGCACAAACGGCCCGCGCCTGACAGATCGCGTCGTCGAGCGCATGATGCGGAACACCAAGCGGGCCGGGGTGCTGCTTGAGCCATGCGGTGTGGTCGTCGATTCCTGCCACATCGAACAATGTCCGCGTGTCTCGCGGTGCGCGATAATGCCACGGCACGGGCAGGCCGACCGCTTTATATGCTGCGGCCAGGATCGGCGGATCGAATGCTGCACCGTGGGACCAGATGCGGAGGTCTGTGCGTTCCCACACCTTCTCGGTCAGCCCGCAACCTGTCACCTCTGCGAGCCATACAATCAGACGACGTAGCGCCTCGCGCAAGTCCACAGGGTCCGCAAACGCCGCCTGTGCTTCGTCGGACTGCTCGGACCACCATTGTTCAGTGCGTGGATCGCGGGTCAGCATATATTTCGGTTGGCGCGATATGTTCATTCCGTATCGCGTGCCCGATGAATATGGATTGTTACATGCGATATAGAATGTTTCGTATTCCACCGCGCCGTCTCTGCCGACATATCCCGTCAACGGATCAAACACCACCGCACCAATTGATCGGATGTCGCTACCGGGTGTTGTTCCCCACGTTTCCAAATCCAAAGACAGATGGATCACTTGCTCAACTCCTCAACTTGGCGCAGATAGTCGCGCATGAGCGCGATTTTTATTACATCGCTGACCGAAGATGCATTGAGCGTATCAACCAGCGTATGTGCCTCGCGCTCCATCTCGTCCATCAACTTTTTCACGCGAGTCAGTGAATCGTTGACTGCTTGTTCGAGTTTTTCGGCTGTGTCTGTCATCGCTCATTTTCCATTTGGATCATGCACCGTACAGCACGAATGCGATCAGCATATTGATCCATTGCTTCAAGGTCGAAACCATGTTCTTCGGTCATGCCGCCTGCAATTTCTTCCCGACACGCACGCTTTTGCATGTCTTGCGCAATACGCTCCAATGTTACAGCGTAATGTTCCAGCATTATCTTGCGATGTTCACCTACCTCAAACGATCTATGTGTCATCTCAACACTCCATCAATAACTTCAACCATCGACACATCACCGTTCGGATCGCGCCGATAGATCACTGTGTTATACATGACCGGCACGGTCCAGTACATAACACCGCCAGCGTGACCCCGTGTGTTCAGGCTGTTCACCTTTTCCAACAAGTCCAGTCGGGTCATTCCATTACCCTCCGAAACAGCATGGACGGCGAGCCGCTGCTTGCCTCCAACACCTGTACCAATTGCCAGTTTTCGCGTGTTTCCATTGCGTCGAGATACACGGTCAAATGTGCGAGTGACGGACGAAACCCTTTGCCGATTGCGTACAGGCCATTGACAGTCCAGGTAGTGAATGCGCGACAAGGCGATTCATGCGTGAAATTGTCTGGCGCTGGATCGGTGTGCAGTCGGTCAGTCATTGTTGACATACCTGAATACATAGCCGCCGACATGTTTCAGGTCGCCGCGCAGATGCCGACTGATCGCGCTGCCGCTGATGCCAAGTGCTGCACCGGCTGCTGACTGTGACGAATACACCTGACCAGTCGTTTCCTCGCGGATCGATGTGGACGAGTTTTTCGTCGAGTAGCCGTGCAGATTGCACCGTGGCATCGGATCATATGTCCGCATGTGTGTCGCGGCCAACGCCCTTGCCTCGACCGGGATATCGGTCGTTGCAACGATCCGAATCATCACCGATCCACCGTTGGCAAAAAGCCGCAGCCATTCACTGTTGCGCCGTCCATCTGTCAAACGAGTCAGATCGTGCAGCTTGCACGCGCCGACCAGCACCACGACAGGCGGTTTCGCCGCTTCCAATTGTGCCAGATGTTCGTACACGCACCACGTTTTCCACGGGTCCACCGTGTCCAAGATGATCGTTGCGTCACATTTGCTAATCATATCGTCAGTCCAAATTCAGAGTTGAGGGATTGGGTTGCTAAGACCGGCACCGTTCGGCTGTTGTCCGGTATAAGATGCTCAATCACTGGCAAAACTTCCGGCCATTCATCGGATAGTTTCTTAACTGTAGCGAATTGCCCGAATGCCGTATGTGCCGTCCGATAACTGGCTTTGACATCCTCCGCAAATGTCTCGCGTTCCATCGCCAGCGCATAAATCATTTCCTGTGTTGTTTCAGACAAGTCTCGCCATTGGGACTTGTGAAATACAGGACGTGGTTCAATCTTAGCCTGCCAGCGACAATATTGACTACCGACTGATATGCACCTAACGAGTAAATACATGCCGCGTATATTCTCGTGAAATTGGTTGGTTTTACCAAATGCACCGTCTGGTAGTTTCGCCATTTTTGTCTGGATTTCGACAGGGTATCTTTCCAGATATACAGCGTTAAAAAGATCGGCGTTTTTAACCAGCAGATCGGCGGCTCTAGCGTCAAGTTTATGGCGTGTGAGGGCCTTTGCCATTTTATCGCGTGTCGCTTGGGTCAACCTTGTCATTGTCTGTGCATCTCCACTTTGACCACATGGCTAGTAAGACATTGCTTCGCCCCTAGCAACCATTTTGTTGCATTGCTTCGCCCCTGCGTCTGATATTGCTTCGCCCCTGTCTGATATTGCTTCGCCCCTACGACCGATAATTACTGTTCCACGCAATAATCGAACCGTTCCACGCAATAATGTTGCGTTGTTCCGTGTTTGTTCGTGATATTGCGACGCATTCGCACGTTTTCGGGGCGATGGCACGGCCCACCGGGCGACCGGCAGGCGCTGATGCATGGCTGGACGGCCCACCGGGCGACCGGCAGGCGCTGATGCATGGCTGGACGGCCCACCGGGCGATCAATGTGTCATGGCGTTACTCGACCCCATAAAAAACGCGCCTGCCCATGTTGGACGGCGCGTTACTCGCATATCAGGGCTGCGCCCATATGAGGCGCGGCTGTGGATGCTATGGGTTTATCGTCGGCGCGGCTCGACTATTTCAACGATGGTTATTTCGTCGTCGCTGCATCCTAAAAATTGACACGCCATAAGACGTGCAATTTGTTCGGATGCGACTCCGCTAACGGTGAATGATTTATGCGCCGTTCTGACACAGTATGTCATGACACAAAGCCAGGATGGCCGGCGTCCTTAAGCACATCAGCCAGTGCTTTTAACGCGGGCGCGTTGTCGAATTGCTCGCAATCCACGTTGGTGTCGAGCGCGGCAATCTGCAGATAGGCTTGATGAATCGCGCGGATAGCGGACGTGGGATTTATGTTTTCCAGCGTCGTGCAGTATCGTTCCGTGTCCATATCAGTTACTCCGTTCCACATTTGCCAGCGTTTCGCGCATATTAGCGCCACGATACAGACTGGCGACATTAACAACGCCTCCACCATCGCCGGACATGCGCGCATAGAAGGACGGGCGATATGTGCCGTCGCCTCGTATGTCCGCATACATCAAATATCCGGCGTCCTGGCTGGTCAATCCGCGCCGTTGGTTCAAGCGTTGCACGGCGCGGGCGATATGCTGGTGGGTGACGCTAGGGACGGCTTTCCTATGCTTTGCGATTGCATCGGCTTTAGCGGATGATTCATCCGGGCCATATCCGCAAATATGAAAGCGCGCCGTTACCGGGTCGCCTATCATGGCTTGCCATAAGCCGTTCGGTTGTTTTTCGATTCGGTAAAACATTGGTTACTCCCTATGGTGATTATACGGCTTGCCAAACGGTAAAACCGGCATCGCGGAGTCGGTCGTCCCAATGGCGTCCGGAGTCGTCGCTAATGGCAACGACAAAGCGGTTGAATGCGCGCAATTCATCCATCCGCAGCGCGCTAGGCTGCGCATCGTCCGCAGCCGGATGGCGCATTTTCTGCGCGGACGATGCAACAGCGGCGCTGCGCTTATCGTAACCGTAGCCGCCCGCGAATCCGCGCACCATTCCAATGCCGATCCAGTGGACATAGGCGTAAAGCCTGCCAGCGCCATCACGCGGAAATTTGAATGCTATGGTCGCAACGCGATCGCCGTCTTTCATCACAACATATGCTGAGACGTTGGCGAATGCGGCTTGATGCTGCTTATATATGTCGGTCATTTTGGTTACTCCGTTATGTGGCGTTGCACCCATGTATCAAATAGCAATCGCGTTAGCAATGGCCTTTGTTGCACTGGCGCATAATCCCGTGCGTTATTTGCCAATAGTCGCATCGCTGCGTCTCTGTCAAACTGACCCGCTTCCCGGTGACGATCCAATGTGCGGAAGCTAGACTGCGTATGACGACATGCCAGGGCGCGTTGCAATGTCTCTTGTATCGTCATACTACCGGACTCCATTCAACTAATCCGCGCGCATAATAACCGTCTGGTGCATATGTGTCGGCATGGCAGATATATATCGTGCCGTCCGAACGTGCGCGAATTGCGGCGCTATAACACATGTTGCGCCATATCAATCCGACTTCATTGGTTATAGTGTCGCGATATAGCGTGTATGGTTCGGACGGAATCTTCCTGTCCGCTATTGCCAGTTTCACGGCGCGGGTTAATTTGCGTTTCGTAACTAAAGCCAGCGTACTGTCCATGTTGGTTACTCCGAACAGTCGGCTGTAAGCGCCGCGTGAAACACATCGCCGATATATTCTTTGATGTCGTTACGATTGCGTCCGGTGATTCGCATGTCGAAACCGTGTGCTAGTGACGGTGTGACGATGATGGAATGTTCCGTCCATCCGTCATAATATCCGGCTTCGTCCATATGGTGGAATGCCGTTTCAAACACCAAGCGATTCGGTTTGCTTGTGTCGCTCAATTGCGTTCCAGCATCAAAGCCGGAGCCGGACGGCATATTGTCGCGCATTATCGAATCGATTCTGGCGCGATGCTTATCTTGCCATTCTGCTTCGCAGCGATTAGCTGCATCCAGTGCGCTGGCGATTGCCTGATATACCTGTTTCATATTGGTTACTCCGTTATATGTGTGTGCGGGCGAACAACCGAACCATCACAACCGCACCGGCTATTGCGACGATTGCGCCATATGCCGGGCTGGTTAGTGCGGCAGTGGTGGCGACTGTGGTGAGATATGCCAGGGTGGCGCGTGTCATGCCAGCGACCAGCGATGTTTTGCGTTGTGGAGGGCTTCCGCCGCTTGCTCATTCGCCACATCCAACAGATATGAGCCATTGTCGCCGGGATAGTTCAATTCCACGCCCCACAGAGCGCATTCGTATTGCTCGACCAGTTCCACACCATCGCGCTCGACTGTTACGTCAATTCCGCAATAGGTCCATTCGTCATTGCACCATGCGCGAAGTACTTCGTAGTCGGCCATCGCGGCACGGGCCGCATAGGCGCGGGCGCTAGGGAACGTGGCGCGGTGCGCAGCATAAAGCGACCGAATCGCTTCGTTTATGTCGTTGCCCGTGCCGTGAATGGTTCCTTTGCTTTGGCACGTCGCGCTGGCTAGCCATGTGCCGTCGCTCGCCTGGATCGTCTCAGCCATGCGATATGGCGCAAGCGTTCCCCAGCCATCGCGCCGCGCAATGCGACATGCCTCCGCATAATCGTAAAAGCGCTTGCTCCCATGGTCGCTATTCAGGACCAGTTCGCCGGGCGCTTTGTCGCGGCGCGTCCAGTCGCTAACAGGACCGTGCCCGCAATCGTCTTCCCATGGGGTGCGCGTGTCAGTGTCGGCGTGAATGGTCGCGGTGATGGTGAAGCCGTCGATCTCGGTGGTGATCGTATCGCCTGCGCAGGCATATGCGCTAAAGCCAGTCTTAAACATGTCAGTTACTCCGTTCAATGCGGTCGCAGCGGGGGAAATCTGATTCGTGCATTGCCCATATCGGGCCGTCCGTTCCATCGCAGCCATGGCCGATTAGGACGGGCGTCTGCGTTATGCCGCTTGACTGCATTGCGACTATTGCAACGGCGGCGAAGGCCAATGGCACAAGCGGGCCGTGGCGTTGCGTTCCGTACCACGATCCGCCGACCGTGCCGATGCGCCAATGGGTCAGACCGCCTACGCGTTTCAGGCTTAGGAATGGGCGCTTGGTGGACGTGGGTGTCGTGCGGGTCATCTCGGTTACTCCGTCTATCGTGGCTGGCGCATCTTCATGACCGGCATAGATGGCCGCATTATAGGTAGGGTCTGCATCTACCGCTGCGGGCGGATTGACGAAGCGCCCGCGCCATTCGGCATTGACGGTCCAGACGCGGCCTTCGCCCATGTCTAAATCAACAAATGCCATCATGCCGCGATCATAGCTGCGCAGGACCGGGAATGCTTTGGCCGCGTCACCATATCCGCAAGCCTTTAGCCATTCGCCGCTAACTTCGAACCATATTGTCTCGGTGCTTGTCATCTCGGTTACTCCGTTTGCGTTGTCTCATTTCCACGTAATGCACTGGCGTTGCAAGGTCAAGCGTCAATTTGCTTGCTAGGCGATTTTAATCAATATTCATCACATTGTTACAGTTAAACCAGTTGCTTGGCGGTTTTAGTCAAATGGTGCGCTTTGTTGCAAAGCGGTTCCCTGGTCATTTTAGTCAAATGGATCGTGTTTGTCTGATTTCCGAAAA
>OFRC01000129.1_pt1 | contig 22549 bp, 39 predicted proteins | sample 1543051 | NCBI WGS metagenome assembly OFRC01 (sample SAMN07774231, study PRJEB24372) | wastewater metagenome
ATCAACAGATCAACAAAGACGCCGATCAGCACCGCGTTCAGGACGGTGCCGAGGCCCGGCCTGACCCGAAGCGGGATCCACAGGAGCTATTGTTATTAGGCACAAAGTTTGCCTTGCGCATGACTGTCTTGCCTACAAGGTCGAACTCCTTGTCTTTCTGGTCCCATTTGAGAACGAAAGGAGAATTCAGCTTTGTTGACGCGCTAGTAAGAACACCCTCAATTTCGGCGTCTTTCTTACCCATCTTGACGAAAGCTGGACCATACCGCTTGTAAGTTTCAATGAACAGTTTTCTAAGCTCTTCAAACTCAATTTCTTTACCATTGCGAGGATCGTTAGCTCTTTCAAGAAAATGTCTTGTAAACTGAATATCGATGCCTAATAGGCCCCAAACCGAATCTAGATATTTTTCAAGTTCTTTAAGATCGGTCTGTGTAATCATCGAATTCTATTTCTTGCTAAGTGAGAGACAAACTTGATATCGGAATCCGCAAACAACTGAAGCGTTTCTTCGTCTAGTGTTTTCAAGACGTTTCGAATTTTACTGTATTGGCCAATGCTTAAAGTGTCCAATTTGGAAAATTCTTCCTTAAGAGTATTTATGTAATTCTCGTCTGTTCGGTCTTCCATCTGATTGGGGCGAGACTTACCGAAAGAACCGGCTTTTGGCACACCAGCATATTGCTGAATATCACGCTTTGACAATTCTTTCTTGATCCAGTCTTGCGCTTCTTTTCTGTGAATTGGACCAGCAATGAAAGCGCGAAACTGCTTATACATACGGTTGAAGCGCGCATCGATTTCTTTTTTCTGTTCTGGCGGCAAAGACCGCAAGTCAGTCGAGTTATCAACTACCAAGAAAGGGTTGAAAACGTGCTGATAATAGCCAATGTTCTTTTGCGCATCCAACCACTTTTCTTTGGCGATGTTATCAGGAACCGTTCTACCGCCTCGCTGACCTCTTTCCAAGTTACGCTGTTTTGCTACGTCCTCTGTCGTGTTGACAAAGATCATTGCAGTGTCATAACCGATTGCTTCCAGTTCATGCTTGATACGGGTCAGCTTTTCTCTATCATCGGCTGTTCCGTTAATCATTACACCTTTGCGTTGTGAGAAGAAAAGTCTCTCGCGTTCACGGGTGATCGTCTTTGCTTTACCTCTTGCGGCATCGCGTTGTGAGTCTTCCTTGTCCATGATCATCGGAATGTTATTTTTCTTCATCAACATTTCAAAAGCCACGTCTGAATTCAGTTCGACCAAGCCGGTGCCACCAAGAAGCTTTGCTGCGATAAAGTCTTTACCGGAACCAGGGCCACCTGCTAGAAAAACAGCTTTGAAGATACCATGATCGTTCACGCCTTCGGCAAGATCGACCAATTCTTCTTTGATGATTTTCTTTTGAACGTCACGAAACATGTCACGCGCAAGGGCAACATTCTTGGTAGGAGTGTCTCTTAGAAAAGAGTCGAAATCATTGGCTCTTGCGTATTCTCTCATCTTTGTTCCTGATGCCGCTGCTATCGTGTCTTTTCCGGTTCTCTCACCAGCAGAAACGATATTGAATTTTTCAAACAAATAATGCTTCGTCGGATCAAAATCCTTGTCTGTCTCGCGGCGAATGTAAGACCGAACTTTTTCAAAGTCGGAAATACGATCACCGCCGACGACAAGCGTTACATCCTTGTAACCTTGATCGGACAAAATGCGGCAGATAGCGTAAACCGTAACAGCTTTAGGATCTGTCGTTATATTGGCTTGGGGAAAAAGTTTGCGCAAGTAAGAGACCTTGCGCTCATAAGGAAGGGGATTTTTCGAATTGTCTTCTGTGTGAGAAGCGTAGATTCGATGGTCGGAACCACCAGCAAGCTTAATGACTTTCTCAATCAGCTTACCATGACCGACCGTGATCGGATTGAACCGACCAAACGTAAACACAACTTTTTTCATCCAAACCTCTACAGTTTGTCAATAACTATTTATGAAAACTAATGTTTTCGTGTTGAAATAATCAATTTCTGTTGAAAATGATGTTCTTAACTTCTTCTGCAATGCTACGAACGATAACCTTATCATAATTTCGTGCAACTCGCAAGAGGTCAAGGATAGAAAGATCGACCTCTAGAACCGCCATCTGATACCGCGGATTACGATTCAGTTCTGTCGCATAGCGGTGATGACCGTCAAGAATGTATTTGTCCTTTGACATCAAGATAGGAAATTCAGTCTTGGGTGCCTTATGCAGCATACCCTTAATTTTTTCAATGTTGAATTCACCCTGACTAGGCTTGATTTCAGCAACAGCCACTTTCTTTTCTTTATATCGAATACCCTGCTTCTTCAGGCTTTTGAGAAAGTCTGGCATGTTCGCTTGCGTGATCTGCGGCATATGAGACCGAGCAATGTTCAAGTCTGACTTCGGCAAAATGATTTCTTCGTCTAACATTAGATTTCCTTTAACACTTTGGAATTGCCACTATAACGACTGTCAATAACTAATCGAAAATTTGGCTTGTTGGTAACAGCGTGTTTGAACAAGATAGGATAGCCGTCTTTGTTCTTTTCTTTATAAGTGACTTTGATTTTGTCGATACCTTGCAATTCTCTCTTACGAATACGAAAGTAGAATTTGCCGATCTTGCGCATGTAATCGTCAATGTCATAGAATTTGCCATTCAAGTCGAGACGATTGCCCGAGAACGAATAAGAAACGTCCATCTTGCCGACATACATGTAGTCAACTGGTCCACCGATATAAGCATTGCCGATCAGGATCTTGCGCATATGAGAGGTGGAAATGGGAATGAAAATGTCAGGAACGTAATTGGCTGGAACCGTCTGGTTTTCATCAATGCCCAATTCTTCCTTCAGATATTCCTCGACATTCGTATAAACACTGTCGACCAATCGAGGCACGATACGAGACAAACCAGCCAAGCCACCGCCTCCCAAGGACGGTGCAAAGTCACCCTTGCAAGAGATACCGTATTTCTTGGCGTTAATGTCTTGAATGACGATATCGATATATGGTTCTTGGCCAGTCACCGTTCGCTTGTCATTCTTCCATGCGTCCATGACTTGGAGGTTGACACCAGGCAGCTTCACGCCTCTTAGCGCAGCATCTTTCACTGCCGCCAGTAAGCCTATCTCCTGCCGTTCGGCACCGACCAAACTGGTCTTGACTTTTGACTTGCCGTCAAATTCAATGTCTTTGTAAAGATCGGTTATCTTATAGAACCGCTTGGTGCGTTGCGTCATTTTCAGTTCAATTTCGACGCCATCCGAAAGCGTTTTCAGCTTCAGGAATTTCAAGAATTTCTCGGTCGTCAAGGCATTCTTTTCGTCAAATATCTCTTTCTCTCGACCAAGCTTCAATTGGATGCGCTTGGTGCAGCGATACATCGGAGAATTCTTGTCTTTCAACTGAAAAAATGCGGCAGTGTAAACACGCCGCAAGACAATTGATGCTGTATCTTTTTTTGAGAGGTCGGTATATTTTAAAGTTGCCATGTCTCCTTATTTATGTTAACATCGCGCGCTTGAAAATTGAAGAAAGAGAACTCGCTTCGATCAACTATTTTGATAAGACTTTCGGCTGTCGAGACAACATAACCCTCATGGCCAGTCTCTTTATCGCCAATGAAACAGCGAATAGACTGGGTTTCACGCATCTTTTTTAGGATATACATCTTTGCGCAAGAAAGAGCAACGAGTAACATATACAGTTCACCACCATGTTCTTTTGGTATATTGAAAGTCAGGTCACGAATATCTTCACCCTGGCGAATGTGATAATTGATCACTTTTTTGAAATTGATTCTACTTTCTTTGTCGTTAATAAACGCTTCGAAAGCCTCTTTTGGTATTTTCTGAAAAGACTCGCCAACAGATCTTAAAGCAAATTGAAGATTATGCTTTTCATGTCTGTCCATTTTAGGCATATCAGCATCCAATTCCGCTACCCAAACTTCAACAGTTGGTTGATAAGTCTCACCCAATGCAACCGGAACGAAATTCATGTTCTCATCATAAGCAGTATGAATTGCGACTCCGATATAAGCATTAATGCACCTTGACGCATCGCTTGAAGTCGGAACTGCATATTTGATTACGTTTGGCTGAAATGTGATATAATTCTCTTCCTCACTATCCAACCACTTTGAAAACTTTTCCAAGCGTAATTCATTGTTTTCAAACAAGAAGTCGCCCTGGACAATGCCCTTAATTTGCAGCTTGGGCAAGTGTCTAAGCAATTTCTTCAGGACATGGTTCAAGCCAGGCTTAGGGTGGTTTCGGTCGATATCTTCGTCAGTGTAATTGATCTTCGGAACCTTGTTGAAAAAGCTCTTCGTCGCGACAAAGAATCGCTTTGTGTCTGGATGAATTCCGGCGACGAAAGCTGGCGCGCCGTCCCATTTGATCGACATTTGCAAGTTGCCGTCGCGAAACGCGCGCATGATATTGACCGCTTTACGCGCGCCATTGACGCCTTCGAAAAGCATAATCTCTTCAATGTGTTCAATATGCAGGTTCTTCATAATTTAAACTCCAATAATTTCGCTAGTTTGCTGTAAGAGTCGTCAATGACCATTCGGAAATTAGATCGGCCATTAGATGGATTCTGGAACAAAAGAGGATAACCTTCTTTGTTCATTTTTGAGTAAGTGATCTGTGTTGACTTGGTAGTGGGGTCAATGTCTCGCTTACGAATACGGAAATAGAAATCTTTCTTCTGTTCAATGTAAGAGTCGATATCATAAAACCGACCATTCAAGCTGATCGTGTCATTATTGACTGTGTAGTTCACATCCATCTTACCGACATACATGTAATGGATCGGACCACCAATTGTCTCGTTACCGACCAAGATATTCTTAATCTCGGTAATCGGGATCTGAAAGAACATGTCGGGGACGAACCCAGCGGGAACGATATCACCGTCACGCAAACCGAGGTCGACCTTCATATAATCTTGCATGATTTCATACATGTTGTCAACCAAATTCGGCACAACATACTTTAAACCTAGCAAGCCTCCACCCGCGAGCGAAGCTGCTTCGTCGCCTTTGCAAGAGACACCAAGGTTGTCTGCCATCTTTGTCTCGATGACGATATCTGCATAAGGTTCCTGTTTGAGTTGTGATAAGCCCTCTTTTTTCCAGGCTTTCGAAATGTTGAAACTCAAACTGTCCAACTTATAATCGTTCTCGGCCGCAAAGTTCAAGGTATCGACAATCGCGCGCTCTTGGCGTTCCGCGTCTTTCTTGCCTGCCGGTTTTCCACCAAACGTCTTGTCTTTGAAAATATCAGAGAGACGACACCAGACGCCATGGCCGACTGAACCTACGACTTCGACACGAATATGAGAATGCTTGTTATCGCAAGCCGCTCGCAATTGCGTCTCTGTCATTATGTCAAAAATGCTATCAAAGATATAATCACCGATCTGTATTCGACCAGTCGCTTCGAAATCACCCTGACCTTGTAACGTGAAAATTCCCTGTTTTTGAACCCTATTCAGAAATACGGAAATATTCTGTCTTTTCAATAAGTTAGCTTTACTAAGAACTGCCATAAATTTTCCTAAAAAAATACCCGGAGGCTAGCCGGGCACGTGTTTGTATATTGATATATTTTACAGAAAGCCGTAATAACGCAACGTTAACTGAATGCTCGTTCCGACAATTGCGCCGAATGCACAGAAAACCCAAAAGTCCCAACCAAATCTCATTTTACATCTCCCAAAGAGTCATTGCTGCACCAAGCATGAAATTAGCGAGCAAGAAACACGTCACACGATCCTTCCACCCCATCGAAACGTAACGTTCACCTGCGGTTTCCATGTAACCAAAAGGAATTGCGAGAAACATGACAATTCCGACGAACCAGAAAGGCATCGAGAGAACAGCATACATTTTGCGCTCCTTTAAGCAGCAAGTGCGAGATCTTCAGCAGCCATTTCAGCAGCGATACGCCGCTTCTTCATGACACGATAGCATTCAAAAGCGTTGTCTGCCATCAGCTTGCAATAACGATAATGCACCATGTCACCACGACGCTCGGCAGCACCAGCGCGATTGGCCCAGTCAACATACTTCTCATAATCTTCGCACATGATTTTTCTCTCTTTTTCGAACTTACAAAGAGAATATAGCAAAAGAAAGAGAACCTGTCAACCAAATTTTTTCTTAAGTTTCTCGTAAAGTGCTTTTTCTTCCGCCAGAAGTCGATCAGCAGCTAATTTTTTCGTTTCTTCGCGTTTTGCAGCGCTGCGCTTAGAAGATTCTGATCGTCTCTTTCGCTGTTCAAATTCTTTGTCCGTTTCCAAACGTTCTCCATAGACCTGTAAATAGCATTCATCATAATCATGATATACGCCAAGATAAAAATTGGTCCATTCACCGTTAGACCGCGCATCTCTTTTAATAATATCCATGATAGTGTTTTCTAAGCCGACGAGCCCAGCTTCGTCAAGTTCATTCAAAATATCATGAATAACTAGTTCGGAGATCACCTTGCGTTCCATAATTAGTCACCTTCGATTATTTCGTAAATTTCTTCCCAATTCTTGACGATAGGAAAATTGACTTTTGCGGTCTCGTTATGACCGTGCGAAAGCATGATCGTTTTAAGACCCAAGTCATGACCTAGCTGGGCATTGGCGTCCTTATCTTCAATCCAGTAAAGACCGGAATCGCGATAAGGCGCAAGCGCTTCGTCTTTGTCTGCGCCAGTGTCGAGGCAGATCACGTTTTCTTTGCCAAAATAGACACCTGGAAAAATTCTCGACAGGTTGTCTATTCGCGCTTGAATGGAATAACGGTCTTTCGACAAGCTGGTAATGACGACAAAATCCCAGCCCTCTGCATAAAGAGCAGGAACATATCGTGTTGCATCACGAAACGGCTGAAGATAGCCGATAGCTGCGCTGCTATTGAATTCTCGTATCAGCTTCTTGATTTTGTCTTTCGTCATTCCATAATGAACACTCAAACCATAAGCTGTCACATCGAAATCTGGTATCTTGACGTAACCTTGTTCGCCCATCCAAATTTCAAAACCCCTCTCCCAATCTAGGAGAACGCCGTCGCAATCTGTTAAAATCGTTTTTTTCATTTATATCTTTCCAAGTAATTGAATTCCGACTTCACTTGCGCATAACCAATGAACTTACCATCTTCGAAAATACCAGCAGACAATGCGCCACCAAAGACGCAACCAGTGTCAAGATTACACCTATTTGGCCGCAAGTCAATAGTCTTTCCGGGAGTATGACCATGAATAATTAATTTTCCATGATCAACTTCTGAATTCAGAAATTCATGACGAATCCACATTAAATCATGTCGATTCTGTTCTGCAAATGGAACGTGCGGCTGAATTCCAGCATGAACGAAAAAGAAGTCGGGAGTCTCGTATTTCACCCAAAGATCTCTGAACCAACGCTCGTGATCGGCCGGAAACTTTCCCGTCGCGATTCCACCCGACATTTTCTCTTGCACGTCAAAGCCATAGCTCTTTAACGTCTCGCCGCCCCCATTCTGGAAATAGCCCCACTGATACTGGCCGCGAAGATAATCGACAAGCATTTCATCATGGTTGCCCATCAGAAAGACGCAATTTTCAATTGTCGAGAAATGCATAAGCGTCTCGACTACGCCCTTTGTATTGGGCCCACGATCACCATAATCGCCGAGAAAAACGTAAGTCACTTCGGGACCTGTCAAATTCTTATAGTCCCGACAAACCCACAAAAGCTCTTTCAGCTCACGATTACAACCGTGAATGTCTCCAATTGCTACATATTTCATTCGCGACCAACCTCACTCGCCATCTTGCCGTCATACTGACCGGCATAGTTCTCTTTCAAGTGCTTCATGAATTCCGGCAAAGTCGGATCGCCCAACCATTCCTTCAACTGGCGCAAAGCATCGATTGTCAACTGTTCTGGCAGAAATTCTACCAACAGTTCACCGACAATTATACTCTCCCGCTTTGCAGCATCGCTCCAACCACCGACAAGCGCAGCATTCTCTTGGAGACCAGCAACGTAACGTTTCAAACCCTTGACGACCATTTCGTCAGAGACGGCTTTCTTGCCGTCTACCATTTCGGCCTTCAAAGCAAGCTGGCCGATGATGGTCGAAAGGATCAGAACCTTGTCAGCTTCGCGATTCTTTCGCGCCTCGGTCATCTTCCGCATAAGCTTTTCGTAATTCATAATCTCGTCTCCTTTTTCAATTCACACTTTACGGAGTTTTTTCTCGCAAGTCAACTATCTCGTAGCAGCCACCGTTCATATGTTCGATAGGAACTCCCAATTCAAGGTTGTGCAGAATTGTCTTGGTCAACATTGACTGACACGTTTCGTAAGTGTCGAAATAAGTCGTCTCTTGCATGTTCACGCGCGGAGGTTCACCCGCGAAGACGATGAAAATCATCAAGAAAGCTGTTTTCATCACATCAATCCTTTGAAATATTCGAGAACAGTTTTTTCACAAGCCTTTTCGACAGCCTTGTGAAGTGCGGAAAGTTCCTTTGGCTTCATGTCAGACAAATCGCCTGCTTCTGCATACAACTTCGTTTCTGTTTCGCGATAGAGAACAGTTGACTTGTAATAAGTCAGCTTCTGTGCCCAATCGACAAAGAACACGGGAGACGCTTCGTAAAAAGCAGCTTCGAAAAATTTGTCAACAAAATCAGGAAATAGCTGATATCCATCGGTGATTGGCGAAGGATTGAAAAGTTCGCCGTCTTTGTTCTGAAACTGCCAACAACCGGCTTTCTGCACTGGCTTCCACCAGGGAAAAGTCGGACCTTCCATCGACTTGTCGTGTGAATGAGAGAAAAGATTCTCCTCATCAAACTCATAGCGACGACCAAACAGATTGTTCTTTTTCACGGCTGTGCCCATCCATCAAGATTGAGTATTTCGTCAACTTCATTGCCATTTACGTCAATGACTGGATTATCATTAACATATCCAGGCCGAACTGCAACCTTTTCCAAGCAATCTCCCCATTCTTCTTTCAGGCACTCAACGTAAGTATTCGCCTCGACCTGTTTAGGAAACCAGACGTTCAAATCCTCGCGTTTCACGCCATCGTAAATGGTGAAATAGATATACCAGACTTGTTTTTTCATTTTGTTCTTTGCTTCAAAATAAACATTTGCGTAACGTTTAAACGCTTCTAAGGTTATTTGGTTCGACTGCTTGTCCATGCATCATGTAACCATCAAATTTCATAAACCACAAATTCTATGTTTGGTCGATTTCTCTCGACTTCCTTAATGATCGCTTCAATGACTTCCCAACTACCACCACCCAGACCAGCACCGATCTTGGGAATTGCGATAGACGTTTTTCCAGTATCGTAATTATCAAAAGTATCAGCTAGTTTGTCGAAAGCAAGAGCGCAAGCTTCATAATTGACTAACCGAGAACCACGACCATAATTGTCTTGGGTGATCAAATTAGCAACATAAAAAGTATTAGGATATTGCTGCCAAATGATCGCGTCACCCAAACGCAATCCCGTTGTTTTATGAGCTAATTGATAAGCAGCGAAGGCTTCGGGATACTTTTCTTTGATGATCTTTGCTATTCCTGCACCCATGACGCCTTGCATGTTACAACCATGCGCGATGATCTTTTCGGGCGCGTTGAACAGATTTCCTTTAACGTATCTCATATCCAATTTTCCTTCACATAATATATTCTAAGAAAAGAGCGCAATCCCATTAATAGTTTGCCTAGATTGTTCTCACCTTTGCCGTTGCAAACGCCCCAATAAATATCTCCCCATGTATTGCCTTCAATTAATTCAGCATCGCCAGTCGAAATCAATTTTTGCGCCAATTCGGGGTGAAGAAATTTATTAAGCAAAAGACTTCGCATAATTTCAAGCTTTACGCTTTCCCAATCAGGGCGAAGTTCCAGCATTCGACCAATTTTCTTGACATCACCAGGCTTTGCAACTGTTGCAATCTTTGCCCGTAGCCGTTGATCAAGTGTCTTTGCAGCAACATAAGCATGTTCGACCGAAGGATAGATGATGCCTTCAAACTCGACATCGACCAACCAGAAATTGCTTAAGAAGCGATATTCGCCAAAGAACCGATCAATTTTTTCCATTTAATTCCCCATAATCGTCAAGATGACATTCAATACAGCCGCCGTCACATGGTTTCACCTTCGAACTTCGATCATCATAAATGATCATTTCTACCTTGCGTCGAATGACTTTGACGTTTTGCTTTTCAAGATCATCAGCAACATTATGCAAGAAGCCCAACACAATATCAACACCAAGCTTGGCGTTATAGTGTCTTGTCGCATAGCACTTCACGCCATCGCCGAGAACGATATCTCCGGCGATGGCAGAAAATTTCCAATTCCATTCATGAACAAGAGGTTCGATCTTTTCGGGATCGCCCTCCATTGTTATGTGACATTCATAATACTTTTTCGTCATCAATTACCTTAATGTCGTCAAGCCAATGCTCATTTCCGGCAGAGTCTTTCAACATTCTGCCGGAAGGAGAAAAGGATACAACCTGTGAACGGAATTTGCGGGTATAATGATCAGCCTGTGTGATGGCTGTATTGACGCGCTCAAACGTGTCATTGAGCGAAACTGGCTTGTTGAAGAAATCACGAAACTTAGCCATAATATAAACCTCTCTCTTATTTTGTTAGAGAATATCAGGTTTTTGTGGGTGTGTCAACTCCCGTAAACCGAGGCCTTGTGATATTTCTTTCGGCATTGATTGTCGTCAAACCGTGCATGATAATGACAGCTTGAACAAATCCCAACCAACGGCTTTTCTTGTCGATTGACCAATGTTTGTTTTCCAGTTTCGTGCATTCGTCACACATCCAGAGACAGTGAGAAAGTTGCACGTTCTTAGTCAGCTTGGAGAAATCCTCGGCTGCTGAATTGTAAGCTCGAACTCCCTTATTCGAGAGCATGTCTCTGTAACGATCAAACGCGCGATCAGTTGCTTCGTCAATTACCATTCAATTTTCTCCAATCCCTTACGAATTTTCTCGGCATATTCTTTCAAATTAAGTTCGGGCCCGACAGTTGCGCCTAATGTCGTCAAGAAAGAGATATTACGACCTCTATCCTCTACCGCATAATAAAACGCAACATTGCGAATATCAGGGTCTTTTCTAAGCGGGTTTTCGCGTTCTTTCTTCCAGCGGCCGCGAGCAGCATCGTCTTGAAAACCATCATTAATTGACATTAATTTCACTACCATTTGATATCCTCAAAGTTCTTGCCGTCTTTCGGCTTGTTTTGCACTAAGCCTTTATCAACATCGATAAGGCCTTTTTGGGCAGATGCTTCGGCGTCAAAGATTCTCATCTTGTTACGATCCACACCAACCACAAAGTTCTTATAAAAGTTCATGTCATTGAAACGGTTCTTCAATTGAATAATCAAAAGTTGTCCCATTTTCTCTAGTTCCTCGTTTGTCACGATAGCAAACATTAAGTCGGCTGTAGCAGGCAAGCCAAAGCTTTCTGCGGTGTTCGTCAAGTCGGGACTGGATGAATTGTAACCCTGTCTGTTGACCTGGGTAGCCGTGAACATTCTCGTTTTGTATTCAACGGCAATACCACGCAATTCTTCGGCGATAGCTTTGATATAACCATATGAATTGGTAGAACCCGGCTTAAGTCTGGAGCTTTCACAAAGGTTGATATAGTCAACAAAAATGATAGCTGGCTTGAATGACTTCTTCAGACGCAAGTCGTCAAGCAAAGCCTTGAAATGCATCGCACCCGCGGCACCCGTCGGATATTCCTTAACGATCAAGGTACCCGTCGTCTTGTTTTTCATCAATTCTGCCTTGCGGATATATTCCTCTTTTGGCAGAATCTTCACGTCTTTAAGGTTGCAGTTCAACAGGTTCGCATCGATACGATGAATGATCGCCTCGGCGGCCATTTCAAGCGTGATATACAGAACGTCATAACCAAGGGCGAGATAGCCCGCAGCAAACGAACACATCATCATTGTCTTACCAGTGCCGACGCCGCCCAGCCCGACAGTCATTGTCTTTTCAGGCAAGCCACCGTCGGTAATTTTGTTGAATAAATCAACGTCAAACTTGATACGGTTTTCGATCTTGTGGTAAAAGTCAAACTGTTTATTCGTATCGGCAAAATAGTCGTGACCAATGTTCGGGTCGAAAGAGACAGCAAGGGCTTGGCTTAAGATATCAGGAATTGCACCTTTGCCCTTTTTCTGGTTCTTGCCTTCCAGAATTTCCATGCTTTCCAACATGGCATTGTAAATTGACTTCTCTTGACAGAATTTCTCCGTGCTATCGACCAGCCAATCCTTGTTGACTGTCGTGGTATCTTTCTTGATATTCTCCAGCAATTCGAGAGACTTTTTCAAAGCCTCTTCGCTTGTTCCTTTTGCTGTCTGCAATTCCAATTCAAGGATTGGAAATTCGGGTGGCTTGTTGTAAGTGAGAATGAAATCCTTAACTTCCATGAACAACCGCTTTTCAGCAGGGTCATGGAAGTATTTGATTTTCAGGAACGGTAGAACTTTTTTCGCATAATCTTCATTCTGGATCAGGTGTTTTAGGATCGTCTTTTCTATCATTATGCTCTAAGCTTTCTTGGATAAGTGAGATAAGAATATCTCCTATCAATGTTTGGAATTCCGCGTCTTCTGGATCGCTAACACCTTGGGTGACGCGATAATCGAAATTCAAAATCGGCTCTTCGTCAGTGCCGATGAATTTGACGCGACCATAATTATACACAATTCCCTTATATTTTTCAACCAAAATCTCGATTGAGACCGGATCTTTTTCCGTCTTAAGGTCATCGCGAAATTTGAAATCGACGCCTTCCTTACGCGGCTGCTCGCTCATTGTCTTCATCTTCTTCTCCTTCATGAATTACGAAATGCTGACCCGCAGGTATCTTGTATTTGTCCTCGACAAACTTGCGGAATTCAGGCATTGCCAGGATCTTTTCAAGTGTCTTGGTGTCGTGTTCAAGATCATCCAGCGACCAAGTATCAAGTCCATCACCAACTGTATATTTCTGGGCAGTTGGTCTCTTGACGATACCAGCTTCGATTGCCCATTTAACGACATTCGAATATTTGTTGATACCATTATCCCAACGCACCTCAATGACAAATTGAGACTTTTCTTTAACGAAACGAGACTTTTCAATATTGATCTTGAAATCGTAACCTTCAATCGTTTTGTCGTCCTTGACAGTTTCGCGACCAATAATCCAAACGTTATCGGCTGAAAGCATCATGCCAGTGCCACCCGATACAACGTCTTTAGCGAACATTTCCATTGTCTTATATGTATGCGCGATGCCGATCATTGGAATGTTCTTCATGTTCAACATAGGCGTAATGACACGGAAGAATGACTTGTAAGCCTTCGCTCGGGTCATATCAGTTGTGCCCTTGCCGGCGATCATGTCTTCTTTCTCTTTCTTGGACGCAAGATTGCCCAGCGAGTCGACCATGATGAAAACCTCATCGCCCCGTTGCAATTCGTCAAGTTGCGCAGTCATTTCAAATTGCAGTTCTTCCAGGTCGAGAACAGGAACGTGGATAACTCGATTCATATCAACGCCACGTGCGGTGAAGTAGTCGGGAGGTGAACCGAATTCACTATCAAAGAACAAGACCATGCCTTCTGGAAACTTGCGTTGAAAAGCTTTCGCCAATTCAAGCGTAAAACCCGTCTTAAAGTGTTTAGACAAACCAGCAATGATCGTAATACCAGGCTGCAAACCGCCATCAAACTTACCGGACAACGCAATGTCCATTGCAGGAATTTCAATAGGGGCATGCCAGCGCTTGCCGTAAATCTTGGAATCTTCCAGCATTGCGGCATGTTCGGTGATCGTGTTCTTGAGCAAACGTTCTCTTAAACTTAGTTTTGAATTATCGGCTTTTTCTTTCTTTTCTTTCTTAGTCATATTTTCTCCTTTTTAAACAAAAAAGTCTGCTAGTGATTGTGTTTTCTTGGTTTCCCAACCGAACGTGCCAAGCAAGGCGCTCATGGGTTTTCCAAATGCTTTCTCGAAACAAGCATCGTGATCGATGAAACCGTGTATGTCGAATTCAGTCGGCAAGCTGGCCGCTGCATCCCACGCGATAACGTCTGTGCCCAAAGGATTCGGTTCTTGCAAATAGACATACCGAATCTTGTTGCCGTTTCGAATCAACTGGTATTTGTTTTCCAAATCCCTTGATCGAATGTGATGGTTGTAAATCAGACTTGCGCGAACGTGCTCGGGCGTGCCTTTCGACCAAATGGCATTACTGTCTGCATACTTATCAAGACCGTTGACGCCGCTCGGAAACGCGATCTTTTTCAAGTCTGCTTTACGCCAAGCCCGCTTGATGCGCGCGACGAATTTGTGCAGCTTCTTTTGATCGTTATCGGCAATGAACTTGTAACATTTCTTCATCGCTTTACGAGCCGACAAAGGAACGGAAGACCGCACGGATTCGAGACCCGTTACCTTGATTTCTGGCTTCTTATACCGAACGCCTTCGCTGTCATAGACAGAAAGGAAATACCGTTTCTTGCCTGTCCAGACGCCCATGTTGGCAAGATTCTCTCGCTTCATGACCATCTTTTGTTCAAAGGAATTCGTATATTCCTTCAATTCACCAAACGACTTATCGATCATTGGCTGCAAAGCGTCGTTACAAACCTTGTCGAGAAAGTCGATCACTTTGTTGGTGTCCGGCAACTTGTCAGCAAAGACCTTCTTAACCAGTTGGTCCAAAACGAGATACATTGAGTCGGTGTCTTGTGCGAGAACGAAATCGTCCTTCGTCTTTGTCACGCCCTGAAGATATAGGTTCGCGTCGTTACCAACCCACTGGATAGCAAGCTGGCCGCCGGTGGTGATAGCTTCGGCTTGTCGAACGTCATTGAGCACGAAATACTCTGAACCGAACGCACCATAAGCGGAATTCAAGCAAACCTTCAAAGCCTCTTGCAAGGATTTGTATTTGGCAGATTCATCTTTCAGCGCCAGCTTGTCTTTTTCATTAGTCGCTTTCTCGGCTTCCTTGGATTTCTGAATTTGCATTTTCTTGTATTTCACGCGGTCATTATACATCTTCTCCATAATTTCAGGAAGGAAGCCGCGCTTGTCTCTTCGGAAAAGCTGACGGTTCGGCGTCAACGTAACATTCTCTGTTTTACACAAGCTGGTATCGACTTGCTTATTCAGCAAGGCTTCGACCGAAATGGACTGCGCAAGAAGCTGGTTCATGCCGTCAGTGTATTCATACGGCTCGACCAGCGTTTCTGGCGAAATGTTATATTGCATAATCAAGTGAGGGTAAAGCGAATTCAAGTCGAAGTTGACGATCCAGTCAAAACGACCTGGGTTGGGTTCTTTGACGAAACCACCAGAATAAGCGATCTTGTTTGGTTCGAAACCGTGATCGATGACGATCTTGCGCGAAAGCAAGACACGATCAACAATCGCTGCCCACATTCGAACTTGCTTGAAAATGTCTTCGTAATTGACTTTGTTCATATACGCGACCGCAAGCGCAAGTCTGATCACGTCATACTTGTTGGCGATCTTCTCGTCCAAGAGAACGTCTTGAATGTTGTATTCAATGTAAAGCTGGAAATTTTGACGATAGAGACCGTTCAAGTCACCGTAAGCAGAATAGTCAAGCTTTTTCTCTTTCAGCTCGACCTCGCCGATATTGTCAAGCGCATAGCTGTCTTGGCTCATTCCCTTGGGGCTATATTTTTGATACAATTCCATCGAGTCGAGAATTGCGATACCGACCAGTTCATACGCTTTGTTGGTGAAACCGCGGAAGTTGCTTGTCGTCTCGCGAATCGTTCCCCACGGCGACATTTTCTTTCGAAAGTCTTCGCCCAGAACCTTGAGAATTCGGTTGACAAGGTAAGGAATATCGAACCGTTGAATGTTCCAACCGGTTACAATGTCGGGATAGTCTTTTGTCCAGAGAGACAGAAAAGACCGAAGCAAGTCAGCTTCATTGACGCATTGATGATAAATGACATTGGCTTTGGAATTGTCGAATTCCTTCAAAGCGAAAACATGAATCTCATCATTTAGCTTAAGCGTGATGGCCGTAACCTCATCGCTTGCGCGCTCGGGTTCTGGAAAGCCGTTGTCAGACATGACCTCGATGTCGATACGACCAATTAGAATCTTGGTGATATCGTAATTGATTTCGCCTGGAAAATAGCTGTCAATGAAAGGATATTCAAAGCGTCTCATTCCATGCACCGGGAAATTGCTGGTGCTGGAATAATCCGAAATGAATTTCTTGGCTTCAGAGATAGTCGAGAAATCGACCTTGCCGAATTTCTGACCTTTGATGGACTCAAATTCTCCCTCGGGGCTAGAAACAAAAAGTGACGGACGATAATCTAATCGTCGCGCCACTCGTTTGCCGTCTATCACACCACGAAAGAGAATTTTGCCAGATTGAACGTGAGCACTTGTGTAAAAGTTTGTTGACAAAATTCTGATTTACCTTTTTATGAAACTCCCATAATAAACGAAACTGTGTCAAATGTCAAGAAGGATTTGTTGGTCTGCCGAACTTATTGAGAGGTTCTGGCTTTGGTGTAAGCCACTTAATTGTCACAATTGCGATAGCGATTGCCAGTGCAAACTGCATAAGACAGACGCCCAAAGTGAAATTGGTCGCTGTCGGATCGGTGAAATATCGATAACCCGACCAGCCGCCCAACATAGTATTCACGAAAAACAAGAACCAATAATAAATTCGCATCACTTTACCTCATTTCGCGTAATAAACAAAACGGCGGCCAGCATCAGATTGATTGAACCAATGACCGCACTCGCGATATAAGGTTCGGGTGAGAAGAAATACAGACTCATATTGCCAATACCAATTACCAAATTGACAATAAACAAACACATTGACCACTTATCCATGATATAAATCCTTCTATTTCGTTTTACTGAATTATCCCACTCGGAGGAATGATAATACCGGATGTCTTGCTGCGATATTCTGCTTCGAGACCTTCGGCGGGGTTGCAGACATTCAAAATATTGCCCTGATTGAATTCGAACGTTTCGTCTTTCGAAAACATCATATAAGGCATCATCTGAATTGAGATACGGTTCGCATCGCGCGGATCGACTTGTGCCACGATCAGCAATGGGCTGGTGACAAAGCTGGAGAAGTTGCCATTCGGCTTGACGTAGCCAATCAGAACCTCACCCGTGATCAGACGCACCAGCTTGATTGGACCCTTGCCAGCATAAGGATTGGCTGGGTTCTGCCCGCCGCCATCAGTGACAGTGAAGAGGGGCTTCTTCTGCACATCGGCTGTGCTTGAATTCAAGTCGCGACCAGTGTCCTTGACCAAAGACAGCTTTGGTGTTTCTTTATTTTCCATGAAATTTCCTTTTTTAAACAGCTAGATTGTATTTCTTGAGTTCTGACTTGGTGTCGAGAACGTCGATGCATACCCATTTATCGGGCACGTACGTGACAACTTTACCTACTTCGTTTGTGTAGGTATAAGAATTTTCGGTGTCTTTGATACGACCAAGAACCTCCCACTTGTCGTCAAATTCACGATGATAAGCGGCAGTCTCTAAAACGTTAGTTCTGAATTTCATTCAATCGTTTCCATATTTGTTATTAGATAATGTTAGACTAATTTTGCTTGTTTGTCAAGCATCAATTTCCAACTTCTTCAACTTTCCGCTGCCGACATCATGGAAAATCTGAAAACCTTCATCGTCGGGCCTCTCGACTTCGCGAGCAGCAAAAATGTTGGCGATGTATTCGGCATTCGTGCTGCCATACGCGCGGGCAAATATCGCGCGCTGTTCCCAATCCTCGGTGGTGTTGTAAGCCTGGAGCAGGTCCTCGACTAGCTGAACCGGGATGCGTTCGCCGGTCTTAAGAACCAGGAAATCGGGATCGTTATAATAATCGTAAGAAATGCGACCCGACTGCCAGTCAAACATATGACCAACTTCATGCGCAGTGACAAACGCAACGTCCTTGTCGGTCAAAGCGTCTTCGTAACAGTCCAAACCGAAAATGAGATTGTTGGTAGTGGAGCAGAAAGCTCCACCTTCCCAACCTCTTTCAGACATTAGACCGTAATTGTGCCAATCGAAATTGGGATATCGCTTGACTAGCAGCAAGATGGTTTCGAGAATCTTATCGGTATAACGACCGTTGGCTTCTCGAAACCTCTTTGGTTGAAATTGCTTAAAAGTTCCGGCAATCTTCCGCTCAAGCTCGTTCATGAAAAGACCTCTGATATGTCTATACAGCACATATATCAAGGTTCTGATCCTTTGTCAACTTTTCTTTTCCGGCTTCCCAATGATGAATGTGATTTTCGGGTGCGTCCTTCAAGCCACAATGAAAAACTGCAAAAGCGTTGGCGCTAGCCTCTTCGGGCAGTCTGCAATAATACTCAATAGGAAGAAAAGCGGCGTCTTGGGCGCGCCGTTCGTAATAGTCGTCAAGTTTAGTCTTGAAAGTAACGATCCATCTATTGCGTTGGAATTTGAGAAGCAGCTTGTTCATTTTGTGATCGACACAATGACCAAATTCGTGCCAAACAAGAAAGACAATATCTTCTTCTGTGAATTCAGGATTGACGAACGAGCCAAAGAGAAAGTTCTTATCGACGCTATTATAACTACCGGTATGATCATAGCCCAACAGCTGATGATCTCGCAAATCGAGACCAAATCTGTCGATGCATTCAAACAATGTTTTGATGATTAACTTGGAATTTTTACCGTTTGCATAGATGAAATTGTCTTCGTCAAAAGTCGTGAAATACTCATGCGCCTTCGCGCAGAGATCTGTCAATGATGTCATAATTAACCCCACTCGCTAATCCATTTTTACCAGATTCATTATTAGTGTCAAAAGCTTAAACTGTTAGTCGTCTAAAGTCAAGCTCTTAATGACACAAAAAATGACAAGAGCGACACAAAGGAAAATCCAACCAGCGACGATCAAAGTGCCTTCGCCACCCAACGGTTGGTCTTGGGGTTGAAAATCTCATAACGGATTTTCTGACATTCCCATTTGTCCAGCCTCTTCGAGGCTTTGGCTTCCTTCATTGTGGCGAAATACTGCAAATAGGTATTGACATTTTGGTTTTCGGCGTTCTTACGCGCTCGATAGATGCGAACTGTTTTCATATGTCATAATTCTCGCTTGGGAGGTGATAAACTGCGGTTGCAGCCTTGTCTGGCCAGAGAACCTGAACCATTTCTTGAATAGACATGCCGAGGAAGCCAAGAGGAAAGACAGCGACAACCCAAAAGTCGTCATCTACTCGAATGCCTATGCAGCCGTTCGGATACACGTCATTGATCCTAGGTTTCTCGACATCAAAGCAATAGTCATTCCAAGGATGAGTCGGATCAAACCAAAATTCTTCATGCAATGGATCGCGCATAGTAATTGACGTTTGCGGAAGAACTTTTCCATTTATTTCAATGGCTTCTTCATGCTTGACGAAAGTGTCGATATATTCTTTGAATGAATTCATCTTGTCTCCGCGCGGCCGACAGGTGTTAAGACCGGTTGATTATAATAGAAGATGTTGTGATCGGGCAACGCCATGTAATATTCAAACTTGTCGCCCGCAGCTTTCGGTATCTGCTTTTCAAGTGTTTTGAGTTTTACCTCATCGACCTCTTTAATTTCAGCAGCGGAAGACATCATGATAGTCTTGCCTTCGGGTTCCTCTTTCGTCTTAATGAAAAAGAATCCGCCCGAGATATCTTCGGCAAAGCCAACGACCCTGCCGTAGATTTGATCTGTTTCATCAGTTTTGATGAAAAGAAAGATTTTACCTTTGTTCTGGAGAGACCAAAGAAAGCCCCGCTTAGGGCTTTCCTCTGTCTTGGGTTTCTCCTCGATCATTTCAGCCACGACCGGAGTAGGTTCTGAAATGATCGGCTGCGTGTGATGCTGCCCAACCGTCAGGCTTGACAACAGGCGTTACACCTGCCACGCCCTTGACATAACCAATAGCTTGCTCGACAACGCAACTTGAGCCATAACGCTTGTTTGGATTAATATCAAGGTGAACTTCTACCTCTCTGTCGCCAATGGCGTCAACTAGGGCCTCGAACATGGCAACCGCACGATAGACCTCGTTCATCAAGCGCAAGGCTGGACGTGACTTGTTCTGATCGTAGTCGGCTTCGGACGTAATGTCGCCGAAAACCTTGCAACCGTTTCTGCCATTCTTGTGAACGACAACAACCGTTGTGTAGTGGGCTTCCCACTTGCCATTTTTCTTGGTTCTGAAGGAGTCGCAACCAATATAGATACGAGAGTCGGTTGACTGCTCGTTGATATATGCTTTTAACTCTTCGATATTAATCTTCTGCATTTGTCTATTCCTTTTCGTGGTTCATCCTAATTCCCTTTCCGAATTTACGGAAATCTCCGTAAAGTGTTGACCCGAGGACGCGGATCAATTTCTTGGCAGTTTCGTTCGGGTTGGGATTCGGTATTGTGAAATACACCTTCTTACCCGCTAGAAACGCATCCATCTTGTTGATGGCATTATCAAGGCCCGAGCGTTCTCGCTTAAGGGCTTTCAGAGGCGCAGTGTTCATTGAGACGCGCTCGCCCTTTGACGTATATTTTACTCTACTACCTTTGCCTTTTGACATCTTTTTAATGCTCCTTTTAAGCCAGATTGTCTAGCTTTTTCAAATTGTTCGAAATCCATGTTTTGCCATCTTTTAATGGCAGACTGTTTCATTTTCTCTTTAGTTTCGTCGGAGTATACAATGCCTTTGCGGCCATTTGCAATACTTTTTTTGTGTTCTTCTGATAATTTTCTACCTTTTCGATCTTCGCTCATTTTTAGACAGCGTTCGATTGAAAAAGTCTTTCCCTTCTGGGCCTCTGATATTTTCTTTCTAGCTTCCGGAGAAGCAGGGCGACCTTTATTCCAAGCAATCTTGCCTTTTTTAGCCTTAGAAATTTTGTCTCCGACAGAAAGTCTTCTATCTTCATCCAGAAACCAATTGTCGTCTTGAACCTTAAGTCTTAAATTATAGTATTTGGTTTTTATCTCGTTCGGCTTAATGAAACTTAACCATCTTTGCTCTTCGAGATATAGTTCTTTTCTATCATTTCGAGTTGCTAATATTCTTCTTTTGAAGTCAAGCGGTCTCTTTCTATATGCAGCTTTCATCCAAGGAGAACTACATACATAACCGTCATTATAAGAGCCCCAATGAGAACCTATGTAAAAGCGTTTGTTTTTCCTATCAAACCAGATGTAGACGAAACCTAACATGTTCTATTTAGTGACATAATAACTTTTTCGTTTTCGTTTGTCAACTCTCTTGTTCCAATTCCTGTCCAAATTCCACTAGGTTCTGGTGGCAATTCGTCCATTTTCTCGTAAATTGAAACGATGCGATTTTTAGCAGATGAACAAGGATAGGAAGAGTCATGACGAAACCATTCATTAGTCGCCGTATTCAAAACGAAAATATTCAAACTCGAAACCTGTTGCGGTTGTGGTTTTGAATCGAAAAACCGGTCAATGAACATCTGAATTGCCCAAGCTGTTCCTCCCTCAGGTTCGCTTGCGAAAAGATCATCTGCATTTTTGAAAGGACAAGCTGCATAAACAGTTTGTGTCTTGCTGACTTGATAGTAATTGCGTTTCAAGAGATTATTTGTGTTTTCAAATCGAGTCGGAAACGTTCGACCAAGAGACTTGTTGGCGCGCTTGACATAAAAAGTCGCCTCGGCCAATAACACTTGGTCGAGAATTGTCACATTGGCATTTGTCTTATGACCGGCGAATGACCAATGAGTAACTTTATGACCCAATTGTTTGGCAAGGTTTCCCCAAGCAATATCAGCACCTTTTGCTCCACCAGAGAAACACCAATTCATGAGAAGTGGTCTCTGTCAACTTGAATTTCGATAGCCTTATAAAGTGCGAAAAGTGCGACCATGGATTCCAGCGGCGCGCTGATCAACCAGGCGACGAACCACGAAAGGGCAACATAAAACAGATAGTAAGCTGTAACCACCAATAACTTATTCAAAATGCAAATTCCCTTGTTAGATAAATATCACTTAGAATAACAGACACTTGACGCAATGTCAACCAAAAAGGATATCAAATGGCAGATCGTTTCTCTCAATTAACCCCAACCCTTGAAAGCCCAGCAACATCCGCTTTTGCAATCACACCGACTGCCAACGCCAATGCTGAATTCTCGAATGTTACGAGAGGCGTCTATGTTGGTTCAACAGGCAATGTCACAATCAAGCTTTCTGGTGATTCGTCCCACGTCACGTTCTATAACGTTCCCGCTGGTGTCACCTTAGCAATTCGTGCAATTGCAATCTCCAACACTTCAACGGCGACAGACTTGGTCGGTCTTTACTAATCCATGGCAGCTATCAAGCTTGGCCTCGGTCTCGTCTCTCCGAGCTTAATCAAATCGATCTATTCCAACCTTTTCAACAATCCA
>OFRC01000131.1_pt1 | contig 22501 bp, 26 predicted proteins | sample 1543051 | NCBI WGS metagenome assembly OFRC01 (sample SAMN07774231, study PRJEB24372) | wastewater metagenome
TTGCATGTTTTGCGGCCGAGGCCTGGAACGGGACAACTCGATCAACGTCGGCTATGGTCCCGTCTGCGCTGACCGCTACGGGCTTCCTTGGGGAAATCATGCCAGCAGCTGGAGGGAGCAGGCGAAGAATCCTGAAGAAAGTCTTGAACAGGCCATTTACTAACCCCGGAGTTCTCGATACGATGGAACTGTAGTCTCAAACAACGAAGGTCAAACGCAAGGAGCAGAACATGCAAGTCTACGTCAACCCCGCCCGCCGTACCTTCCTCCGCTTCCAAGAGGGACGCAAGTACAACTACTACGTCACCAACGTGGAAGGCTCGGTGAAGGTGATCAAGATGGAGAAGGAGAAGGATACGCTGGTGCTCCTGAACGAGCCGACGGCGACTCCTGAGCACTTCGCTGAGACCTGGTCGAAGTCGAAGCAGGAGCTGTCGGATCGGGCGAAGGCCGTCCTCACCGCCGCCCTGAACGGGTTTGAGTACAAGATGACTGCTCCCGAGACCCTGCCCGCAGGTTCCCCGATGGAACCCGGCGAAGTCGTCGAGTCGCCTGTCGTGAAGAAGAAGCAAAAGGATGCCAACCCTGACGAGGAAGAGCCGAAGAAGCCGGCGGTCAAGAAGGTCATCAACAACGCCGACGCTGTGCCGCTGAAGGAAGTCTGCCGTCGGGCAGGCGTCGAACCTCGCGCCGCACGAGCGATTCTCCGCAAGGAACTGGGCAAGGCCGACGGCCGGTGGGAATGGCCGGAGAAGGAAGTCGACAAGATCGTCCGGGTCCTGCAGGAAGCCAAGTCGCCCTGCTGACAAGTCGATCGATCCAACAGGGGACTTCGGTCCCCTTTTTCTTGACTACCCCATTTACAATTCTCCGGGTAAGCGTAGAATGAATCTATCGACAACGCACTACCCCCTGGAGAAACAACATGAACCACATCACCTTCATCCGCAACGGTCAAACGATCGTTGGTTATATTCTTTCCCGCGACTCTGACCCGACTGCTGCTATCTGGGTTATCGATTCCACTAACCCCGACAAGGACTACTTCGTCAACCCCTCCGAAGTCGTCGCCTAACCCTTTCACCACAACCACACCTAGGAGCAGAAACATGGACAACCAGGACCGGATCCTCGGCCGAATTCGCAAGATGCTGAACTTGGCCAACGATGCTGCCGCCACCGATGGCGAACGCGAGAACGCGATGCGCATGGCTCACGCCACCATGGTGAAGTACAACCTGGACCTCGAGGACGTGGAAGCTGCTGGCGCCGCCTCGACCGAGCAGCGCGGGATCCACCAGGCTCGATTCTTCGGCCGTCCATGGGCACGTCGGGTTTGCCAGTCGATGGCCAAGCTGTTCTTCTGCAAGTACGTCTACAACCCCAACTCCAACGCCAAGGAAATCCTCCACCACTTCGTCGGCTTGACTGCCAACGCCACTGCCGCCGCTGAGATGGCCGAGTACCTGGTCAACTCGATTCGCCGGGAATCCCGCTCTCAGGCTCGCGCTGCCGGGAAGTCCAGCTCCTGGGCACGGTCCTTCGCCGACGGGACCTCAGTCGCCATCTGGCAACGGGTAGCTAAGATGGTCAAGCAACCTGAGGTTGAAATCTCCGAGTCCCGCGCACTGGTCCTCGCGAATCGCTACCAGGTGGAGGAGACCAAGAACCAGGAGTACATGGACAAGAACTTCGGCAAGACCAAGCAGGGTCGGGCGGGGAAAGCTGCAGGCGACGGGTTCCTCGAGGGTACGATCTACGGCAACACTGTCAGCCTCAACCGTCAAGTCAACCACGATCAACCGAAGGCGGCCTTGAAGTGAAATCCAAACTGCTCCCACACCAGGAGCTGGCCGTGAGCAAGGCGATGCCCCACCGGGGGTTCGCTTTGTTCATGGAGCAGCGAACTGGTAAGACCAAGACGGCCTTGGCGATCGCTGAGAGGCGAGGCGTCAAGCGACTGCTGATTCTTTGCCCGAAGATTGCTATCAGAGTATGGAAGACGGAACTTCGCTTCGAGGGGCTGTCTACACGCATGCATGCTCAGGTGCTCACCTACGAGTATGCCGCCAACCACATCGATGAGCTGTTGGATCCTGCCAGGAAGCCGGAGATGATCATCGCTGACGAATCGCAACGCATCAAGCGTCGCACGTCGGCTCGATCGAAGGCAGCACGGGAACTGGCCGCCGCTTGTCGCTACACCCTGGCGCTGACCGGCACACCGATGGACAAGCACCAAGACGTCTGGGCTCAGTTCGACTTCTTGAACCCTCGACTGTTCGGGACGTGGGAGGAGTTCCGCAACCGGTTCCTCAGACTCAGCTTGTCAAGCTCCCGCCAAAGCGGATCCAGCAACAGGACGGCACGTTCAAGGTGTTCGCTCGCAAGCCGTTCCTGAAGATCCTCGGCCTGCAGAAGCGACGTGTCGACGAGTTCAACCGGCTGTTTCACTCGATCGCTTTCCGCGTCACCCTGGAGGAGGTGAAGGAAGAGAAGACAGCGATCCGCCACATTCGAGTCCGGTTTCCGCTCAAGGAAAGCTTGGAAGCCTATCAGTCGATGGAGAATGAGATGGTCACATACGTCAGCGGGTCCTCGCGAGTGGCCACAACCATCGTCATTGCTCAAGCCACCAAGCTCCAGCAGATCACTGGCGGATCCATCGTCGATACTGCCCAGAGAACTGTTCACCAGTTGGGGAGGGAGAAGGAGCACGCGTTGTTGGACGTGCTGGACCACATGGAGTACGGACAGCCGTTCGTCGTGGTGGCTCGATACATCCACGAGATTGATGCGATCCAAGCTCTCCTGGCCGATCTAGGCCTGAGCTCCACGGAGATTAGTGGAAGAACCAGCCACACCAGCTTCACGACCGACGCGGCAGTGATTCAGATCCAGTCTGGTGTTGCCATCGACCTCAAGAGGGCATCGACGATGGTGTTCTACTCGATGGACTTCTCGTCCCTCAACTTCGAGCAGATGCTGTTCCGGATCCGGTCCATGGTGAGCGATGTGGCTCGGTACTACTACCTGCTTGCTGAAGGTACGATTGACGAACACATCTTCCGATCCGTCAGGACCAAGCAGTCCCTGGCAAAGCTGTTGTACGACAAATTCCGAGAGGAGCGAAAGAATGGCCGTGAGAAAGCGTATCAAGCCCACCGGTGAAGATGATAGTATTGCTACAGGTGATCTGGAGAGCGTTAGGAAGTCCATTACTGAAGTCAACCTGGAGCACCCCACTCCGAAGTCTCGGGGGCTCACCCAACAGGAGCTGATGCAAGTGGTAGGCGATGGCGCAATTGAGATTGCTCGAAAGCATCGGAAGGATGTCCATACTGGACAACTTCCACTCGACTTTGACAAGGAGAACACCATGGCACAAGCCAAGAAGAAGGTCACGAAGAAGGCGGCTGCTCCGGCAGCCAAGGAAGCGACGAAGGTCAAGAAGACGGCAGCGCCGAAGGAAGACACCGGCGATGGTCTCGTCACCCTGGCTCAGCTGGCCGAAGAGCTCGGCATCCGCCCCTCGGTGGCCCGCCGGAAGCTCCGTACGCTCCTGGGCGAGTCCAGGGAAGAGAAGACCCGCTACGTCTGGAAGGAAGGCTCCAAGGACCTGGAGAAGGTCCGCAAGCACCTGACGGTCGAAGCCTGATCCAACTGAGTTCGATGGGGTCCTTGAAGCAGGAACCGGCGAAGCTGATAGTCCGTGGCTTGCCGGTTCCCCTTGGGGGAGGACTCCATTTGCTGGGCAGCATCGATGGTCCCCAAGTCCTCCCAAGCTACTGTCGCCACGAGACCCCGATAAACGTGGAGCAAACGGACTCTCCTCGGGGCCCCAGAGACTTCCTACCGGTCCTGCACTAGGGTACCTGGCTACTGCAAGTCTCGTAGGCCTCAGCCGCCCACGCCTGGAGCTTCACGAACCTCAACCGCATGGCCTTGTACTCGTTCACTAAGGCTTCGTGATTGAGATGCAGGTCAGCGACGGTACACCCATCGGCGGCAACATCAACTCGGCTGGCGGGGGTTGAATCCGAACTCTGACCGCTTCCATTTGCCCTTCCCTCACCGTTGGTTTCCCGCCACAGGCTTGCAGTGCTGTCAGCGACAGCAACAGCAGCATTCGGATGCCGGCGGTAGTACTCACGAACTTTCTTCTCACGATCGTCACCCTCTTGTCGAAGTTGAGCCTCTTGCTGAGCCAGCTCCGTGGTCAGCTTCTGGTTGAACTGCAGGTTCCTGTCCTCCAGGTCTTTCACTGCCTTCTTTCTCTCGGTCTCCTTGTCCGTGATGGCCTTTTCGAGTTTCGACTTTTCGACAAGCCAGTGCCGGTCCGATCGCGATGCACCGACCGAGATACCACAGGCGAAGAGGGCACCTGAGATTGCAAGTGTGGCGACAGCTATCATCCATGGTCTCATCCCTTGTCTCCTTCGGCTACCGCTGGGGCGCTGTTGAACTTGTAGCTGTCCCGGCGAGAAGCGTACTCGTGGCCAAGCATGGTTCCTCCATACGTCAGCCACAGCCACTCAGTGGTCACCCCAAGAGCCACGATCGCATAGATGAACCCAAAGGTCATGGACGCCTTTGCCAGGATCGCTCCAACCTTGCTCTCGCTGTATCGGTTGGTCTTCGGGTCCGTGACGAAGTCAGACAGTTTAGCCATTCTTCACCTCCACATAGGACTTCACTTTGTTGGACTCCTCGTTCCGCAGATAGTTGACCACAGCTTCCACCGCCGGTGCAGCGTTCGAGATGCTCATGTTGCTGGGGTCACGGTTCATTCCCAAGCCGATGCATCCCTCCACGTCCTGAGGACCGTTGGCACCGTGGAACCTGATGGCTACAAAGTCTGGGACGTTGACCAGCATCGGCAGGACCCTGCGGAACCGAGCCGAGTAGTTCAACACCACCTGGTAGGTTCCAGTCGGGATGGCGGTTTCCTTGGGCACCTTGAGTTCAGGCTCCCAGTGATACTTGCCATCTTCGCCGATCACCTCTCGGAGCTGGTCCTCCAGAGTCCAGGCCACGTGCTTCCCGTCGATCAACAGCTCACCAAGTGTTGCTCGAGAGAAGTATAGTTGTCGTTGAACTACCAAGATTCCCATGGCCGGTTCCTCACTTGTTGACGTTCACATGCGGGACGTGAATGTACGGATCGACGTTCAGCTTCCACCAGGCGATTGCACAGATAGCGCCAATGACCATGATCATCATGATGTTCTTCACGACGGACTTACCGACTGCCATCTGGAATCGGGACCATGCCACGTTCGCAATCTTCTCCGCGAATACGTTGGCAATCTCGCCCTCCTCCTCGCTCTTGAGTTCCTCAGTCAACTGACGGAGGAGTTCATGGCTGATCCGTTTTACATCCTCATCGCTCAGGTGCTTGTCCACGGGGTTGTGTCCTTTTTTCTTAGTTGAGGGTTACTACGAAGAAGTTCTCATTGAACGTGTTGCCCAGTACGAAGTTCCGAACCTTGCCTTGCGTCGATTGCCACCATGCCCACAGCTCGATGCTGTCCCCCGCAGCGAAGGTGATGTCATAGGTGTGTGAAGTCCAGCCGATGGCCGTATGGGTGAAGTCGGCTGAAACAGCCGTCCCATTCTTGTAGATCTTCGTCTTCGTCTGGGCCCCGGTGGTTCCAGCGTAAGCATCCCAGTTGCATCGAAGTACCCCACCGCGGGGGGCTGTGATGCCTTTGACTTTCGTCCAAGTTCCCGAACTGGCTCCCATGAAGATCTCAGCCGAGGCTGCTGCTACTGCCACAGTCCCTGCAGCGAACGGTCGTTTGTCGATGATGTTTCCATAGACTTCCAAATCGGCACCGGTCCATCGCATGTAGCTTCCTGATGGGTCACCGATCGAGAACTTGTAGGCTCCCCCTGAGTACCCCATGAAGAACCCGACCCCGGTGTTCCAGGCCGTCTGACCGCCGCGGACATTGCCGCCGGTGTCGACCTGCACGTCGCCGGTGAAGATCGAGCCCTTGACGGTGAGGACCGAGCCGTCCCACTGCATGTAGTTCGTCGACGTGTTGCCGATGCGCATCACGTACTGACCAGCGGCGCGACCGAGGTAGTAACCGGTACCGCTGGTGAAGTCCGTGGCTCCCGCTCGCACGAAGCTGTCGGTTGAACTTGAAAGCGTGATGCCACCGTTGATGGCGAGCTGCGTGCCGTTCCAGCTGATGCCAAGCCCCCCTGATGCGCCGACGCGGAACTTGTAGGAACCCGCGTCGTAGCCCATCCAGACGCCGGTGCCCGCAGACCATGTCGCGCCAGCCGTGGCGATGAAGCCGGCCGTGTCGAGCGTGAGGTTGCCCGACGTGATGGATCCGATGTTCGCGGAGATCGCCGACAGCGACGTGACCGACATCTTTCCGGCCGTCACCGACGCGGCGAGCAGATCTGAACCGTCGACCCACGTCACCCAGTTCGTGCCGTCGTCCCGATACAGCTTGTCGTCCGTGGACAGGTACAGCACCCGCCCGACCACGCCCGCCGCAGGTAGCGTTCCCACTACGGGGATAGCATCGGCAGCAATGGTGGTAGGAGTAGCGCTGACCTGAGTCGTGAGTGTCAGACTTGTCTTCCCGAATCGATCGAACAGTGCAACGCGGAAGTAGAGCGGTACTCCACCGCTTCCCGAGATAACTGCCTGCAGGCTGTCGCTGTCATAGACCAGGTTGGAAGGTCCTGGAGTGAATCCTGATGCGGTGGAAGCCCATACCATCATGCCCGCGATATCGGTCTCTGCTGCTGATGGGGTAGCAACTACGATGACATTCTGGGGGCCGGGAGTGTAGCTGACCGTGGGAGCTGCAGGAACGGCGTTGGTAGCAGATAGCGTAGCTACCCCACTGGCTAGAGTGGTCCCGATCGCTGACACCTCGAAGGAGATAGTTCGATATGGGCCGCCGTCTGCATCGCCGTCTTCAAAGGTGTAGGTGTAGTTAGTATCTGTGGTCTTTACCGTACGGAGCGTGGTTGCTCCGTTCTTTACCACTACTTGATAGCCGATGGCCTCGTCTACTTGGTCCCACTTGATCGAGCAGTATGAATTCTCGAAGGGCTGAGCCAGCACCAGGTTGGAGACCGTTCGGATAGCCAAGCCGGTGATCGTGTACGTCACGGCAGACACATCGGCCAGAGATTGCTGAGCTACCCCGAAGGCGTTGAAGCTCGTGAACTTCAGGTAGATGGAGTCCCCCACCTGGTCGGGAGAGTACGGAATTTTCACGATTGACTCATCGATCCGGACGAACTTCGTGCCACTCGGGCTGCTGACTACCGTGGTGTTGTATGCTCCACGTCTCAGGTAGTCCAAGTCATAAGTGTAGGATCCCGTGAGCGTTGCATCGCGGTAGGACAGCAGCTCACCCGTGGACAAGTAGCACAGGGTCCGCATGGCGTCAGCGTCGCCGGTCGTGCCCCCGAAGATCTGTGACCGACTGACTGACAGGTCAACGGCCAGGGTGTTCACGGAGTCGGGATCGCTTCCCGCCGGTAGGGTAGCCGTCAGTTGGCCCATTCGAGCGGGTGACATTACCCGTTGAAGTGCCTTGTACGTGGTTCCGTCGTAGCTGATCCAGATGTCACAGCCGCCCCAATTGACTCCACCTGATACCGCAACCCAGACAGCTGCTTCCTTAGCCAGAGAGATCGGCGGCTCGAATACGACGGGAGTGTTCACATCGCCGGGAGCTACGTTGTAGTTCGGGGTGTATCCTGAGCCCGCCTGGGAGCCGTAGACCGCGGCCGTGTTGACTTCCCCCAGGAACTCCTCGGCGACGATGTCGAAGTCACCGCTGTCGGTCTCCTCGATCGAGGTGATCCGAACTGCAGCCTTGTTCAACCCCAGCCCGGGGTCCGTGATCTTCACGATGTCCATCGGCTCGAGTCGGACAAATCTCCAGTCCAGGCGGAAGTGATACTCGTTCCGGACATACAGTGATCGCCGGAGAATTTGGTCAGCGACTACTCGGGCCACCTCAGCATCCTGGATCATGTGGAGCGTGAGCTTGTCCATCGGACGTGAACCGAAGATTTCAATGTTGGCCTGGTCCTTGGCCTCCACCGTTTCGGTGTTGTAGTCGTTGGCTCGGTTGAGGAACTCCACCGTCACCTGGTTGTAGGCATCTGCGGGAGACCGGCGAACGCATCGCACCGGTGGGTCTCCAGAGTTCGAGTCGACAATGAAGTGGTCATCATTCAGTTCGTACTCGGCTGTGAGATAGGGTGTGTAGGTAGCACCATGTCCAGTGGCTGCCTGGTCAGCGTATGGAACAATCTTCAGTTTCCCTTCGGAGAAGAAGCACTGGGCGTTGGCGGTCTTGACAATCTCCGTCAGGATTTCACCCGTGGACCGTTGTTCCTTTAGCGCAGCCGACAGCAGGATCCCGTAGGCCCTGCAGGCATTCGAGAACTGGGTTAGCGAACCGACCCGAGACAGGATCCATCCACAGGACGAGTAGACCGAGTTGGTCAATACGTCGGTGATCATGTCGGCGGGGTCGCAGTCGGGAAGCGTGGTGATACCATCGACCAGCCTCAGTGGACCAACCACTTCAAAGCTGTGGTTGTTGATGGAGGCATTGTTCCCCAACGGGTAGCCAGCTCGAGCGACGTAGGCCAGCCGCCGGTGGTTCAGCGATTCCGCCGGGTGGTTGGTATCCATCCAACCCCAGGTCGCTTGCGAAGCTGATCCCGTGAACAGTGTCAGTCCCAGGTTAGCCAGGGTGTGTTGTTCCTTGCCAACCCAGATCTTTCCAATGTCAGCAATCGGGCCTTCGCAGATACCGAAGGCGAAGGTGGCCTCATACGTGTACGTGGTGTTCTCATACGTCGGTCCACCTTTCCCGCCTTGCGACTGCGTGTGACCGATGGCCCGGAAGTCCGAGTACCAGATAAGGTTCCCGGTCAAGCGTGTGGTCCCCAAGACGATGGGGATCCCTAACCCGTATGCACTGCTCTGAAGTTCAACACCCGCCAGGCGCGGTTGTTCGCTGCTGATCTTGCCGCCGCCGCCGATCATGGTTGCTGCTCCTTGTTGAACAAGCTGAAGAATCGGGGTGTGCGTCCCCGAAGATATCCGTTGGTCAGTTCGTCCTTCACCACCCCAATGCCCACCACCGAGTGGTACCCTACCGGCCACTCCTCCACGATCGCACCGTGGGCATAGCTTCGACCGACTTTGAACAGCGCCAGATCACCGGGTTGTGGGGAATCGATTTCTCTACCGCCAAGTTTCAACACCCAACCCAGGTACCGTTCTCCATCACTGTGGAGATGCCAGTCCTGGGGATAGTGTTCGATTTGCGTCTTGGGAATCAGGCCGCAGGCCGTGTAGACTTCCAAGGGAAACATCGCACAGTCGACGCCCGCCCCTTTCACCCGAGCGCCTGAGTGGTAAGGAGTGCCCAGCCAGGAACGAGCCTCGGCTAGTAGGCGGTCTCGGGCTTCGGAATGTACGGGTGGCCCCTGAAGTTCACTCGGTTGGAGAACTTCGAGACACAGGTCGTCAGCTGCTTGTCGCATCCAGGATAGGCCGTGAAGGTGTCGCCTGCTGCGGGGGCAACGGGGAGAGGAGCAGCCAGGACCAGCGTTCCACCCGAGTAGGACTTCACCGACCTGGTGACTCCCGAGTTTGATCCTGAGGTGAAGGTTACCGTCCCGAGAGAGAAGTACCCATTTGGATTCGACAGGCCAGTGGGAATCGAGGTCACCGTGGGAGTACCGGCTGCAGCCCCTGAGACGGCGTAGGAGGCCTTCAATTTGCCGCAACTGGTGTCGAATAGTGTATGGATGCAGCCGGGCCCATAGAGCCGCCGAGGCAGCTTCGCGTCGAGCAGTTCCAAGTCGTTCTTGATCATCAGCTGAACATCGAACCTGGACGGCTCGGCTTCGGAGACCTTTCCCGAGAATCGTTCCATCGTTCCCGTGATCGGCGTGGACCAGTTTGGGGCGAAGGCTCTCAGCAGCAACAGCGTGCGCCGTCCAGCATCCCCCGAACCACCGCTTGGGTGAACGGGATCCCGAGGACCAGGTCTGTGCTGCGAGGTCCAATGTTCACAGTCAGCTGTCCAACCTCGATGCCGACCTGCTCGCGAATCTGGCTCCGAGCGATAAGGATGGACTGATACAGGTTTCCGCCCCACGTGATGTTCTGGTCGTGGGAGGTGTACCGGAGGTGGTCTGCTCCACCGACGAGTTCGAAGTCGAACAAGTCAGCCATGACGAACTTCCCCGTCAAGAGCAGGTCATTGAGTGGCGTGGAAACAGTCTTCACTTGATTGTCCTCAAGGTGACCTTCTTCAATCTCCACAGCTTGTACATGAACTTCTCCAGCTCCATGGAGTCCTCCTCAAATCGACAGCGGTAGTAGTACGATCCGCTCCAAGTCACCGGGTGGGTGTTGGGGGGGGCTGTGACGAAGGTGATGAGTCCTTCGCTGTCGATGGTGTAGTCGGCCGGAGTGGCTTTGGTCACGCCATTGACTTTCACTACCGGAGTTCCGTTGACTCGGAACACGGGCTCCATGAACCCGGCGTAGGACTTGGCCAACTGGAAGTACTTGTTGGTACCGTCACCGGTTCCGACTTGGACATCAACGGCCGTGTTGTCTTCGGGGTCCAGGAAGTTGAAGTCGTCCCCTTGACCCAGTCGCTGGAGGAAGAATCCAGCGATCGTCACCAGCTCAGCGGTGGCATCGTCCCGGAGGAACTCGTAGCTCATCTGCAGCGTCCACACCGGGTAGGACCACATGGAGGTCCGTACCTCCTTTCCGCTGGCCGAGGTCTTCACGTTGGTGGCAAAGGAGGGGGTCTTCGACACCGACCACTCGAGGCCGGGCAAAGTAGGCCAGACAGCGTTGCTCATTTCATCGCTCCACTGATTCGGAAGTTGCGTGCTTGCTTGACCAAGCTGTCGGCGAACCGGTACCCATTACGTTGGAGGAAGCGCCGGACGTCTTGCGAGTCCAGTGCCTTGATGACCACAGAACCGCCGCCGCCTCCACCACCTGCGAGCATGTCCCGCATGGGGTTGGCGATTTCCTTCGGCAAGATCATCTCCTCCGCGTGAGCTTGGACCATCGGGTTGACGCCGGACGGAATGTCGTAGCCGCCAGACGCAGACCTCATCTTCCCGACGAAGGCGATGGCTGCAGCGAAAGCGGTGGCTGCCATGGCGGGTGCGATGAATGGCCCAATCACCGGAATCTGGGAGATGGCTGCCCAGGTTCCAGCTCCGCTCTTCGCTGCCTGCGCAGAGATCGACACCTCAGCTGCCCCCACATCTGCAGCAGCCGCGGTGGTAGCAGCTGTCGCTTCAGCCGCTCCACGGGCAGCCGACTGAGTTGCCGTGATGGAAGTCATGCCCATCTGCGTGGCAATCCAGTTGGCCAACATCTTGATCCCCATGTCGATGAACGAGCCAAGAAGGTTGGAGTAGATGTTGGCTACGGCCTGCTTGGCCGACTGCGTCCCCATGATCATCCCTTGCACCGAGGAGGACACAGTGCTGGTGACCACGTTCATGGCGTTGGTCCATGCCTGACGAACTTCTCGAGCCATCTCCATCTGGCTCTGCAGCACGGATCGCTGGTGCTCTTGTTCGAGCCCAGCCAGTTCTCCGCGGATCTTCAGCTGAGCCGCTTCGTCCTCTGCGTACAAGGCCTTCTTCTGCTGGAGTCCAGCCAGCTTGGCTTGGTACTCTTCTTCTTCCTGTCGGCGAACTGCTTCAACGTACTCGCGGCCGTTGATGACGCCGAACTCCTTCTGGAAGTTCAGCACGTCCCGTTCCATGGCAATTCGGCGAGTTGAGCTGTCCTGTTGCTGTTGGATCTTCTCGGCTTCAATGCCCTTCAGGAACTCACGGTGACGCATTTCCTCGCGTTCGATGTTGCGCAGCGCTTCCATGTGTTGCTGTGATCGTTCGCCGTAGGCCTGCTTTGCGAGGTTGGCTTCGTCCCTCAGGATCGCAGCACGAGCGGTCCAGCTGAACTTCTCCTGCTCAAGCTTGAACTGCAGGGCTGCTTTGTCCTCGTCGTACTGCTTTTGAGCCTGCTGCTTGTTGATGCTGAAGAGCTCTTTCTGGATCGCCAAGGTCTCTTTCTGGTTGCCTCGGGCCAGCGTCAGCTTCTTCCGCCAGAAAGCTTCTTCCATGGCCATGGTGTCTCGGAGCAGACCACCCGTGGCTCGCTTCTCCTCATCAAGCTCGGCCTTCCACTGATCCATTCGGGAAGTCTCTTTGGCTTCCTTCCCGGTCTTCGGGTTGACGAAGGTCCTGTCTCCGCCCTTGGGGACCAGCGAGTCACCCTTTCGTTGCGAGCCCATCCCGCCGAGGGCTCGCTCCTTCGTCCTATCGAAGAAGTCACCGCTGCTTACCGAGATGACAGTGGCCAGCTCCTTCCACTTCCTCTTGGTCTCCTCAACGAAGCCAGTCATCTGCTGCTTGGCCTCGTTGAACCTCCCTTGGAACACCAGAGAAATAGCAGTACCGACTCGAGTGACCAGGTCAATGATGGTGCTGAACGAAGTCACCAGCAACCCGGTCATCTGGATTGCTCCTGTCTTCATCAGGTCGAAGACGATGACGATGCCAGTGATTGCGTTCTTGACGTGTGGGAAAACTACCTCTGCCGCATTCGTGAGTACCACGATGAGTGAGGTCAACGCCGGCATCAGTGCTGTCCCCACCGCCTTGGAGAATGCCGAGAGGACATCGTTGAGGTCATTCTGGGCGTTCTTGTAGTCCATGGTGGCTTGAACATCGTCGCCGCCCACGACCAGCCCCAGACGCTCGGCCTTCTCAGCCGCGTTCTCCATCCCCTCAGCTGTTAACCGCAGCAGTCCCGATACCTCAGAAGCACCCCGACCGAATAGAGTCTGAGCCGCCAGGTTCCGGTCGGTTCCTTCCTTGTAGGACATCATGACCTTGAGCGCGTCTTGCATCAGAGTCTGAGTGTCCTTGTACCCGCCACCGGCCGCTCGGGTTTCCAAGCCCATCTTCTTGAGAGCATCCTCGTTCGACCGGACCTGACGGGTAAGCATCGACGATGCTCCCGCGTAGGTTTCGGTCGACACCTGGATGTCGTCAAGGGCAACGGCCAGGATACTCGCTTCGTTGGTGGTGGTGCCCAACTGACGAGAGAGCTTCATGGCCTCGCTCGTCATGTCGGACGTGCTGGAGATGGCCCGCCCAATCAAGCCGCCCACAGCAAAGATGCCGAAGGCAGTGAGGAGTCGACTCGTGGCTCCCTCCACCGTCTTCGACATCGTGGTGAACTGAGACTCGACGCCCGACGTGGTCTCCTTCACCCGTGAGGCGAACTGCTGCAGCTTCTCAACTGCAGGTCCTACCTCAGCTCCAATCTCTACCTTCGTCTTGTCGTCAGCCACGGATCACTCCTTGAGTACCGCCCATCATTGCGAATAGGTCCTCGATCGGTTGGGCTTCAGATTCCTTCCCTTTGCTGCTGCGCTTGATTCCCATGTAGCCTTGAATCAGAAGATGCACGGGTGGACTCTCTCGGTAATGTTCCCACATGGCGATGAGGCGTGGAACTGTCATTTCGTTGTCGATGTAGTCCCACGTCCACCCGGTGGATTGAATGAGCTCACAGTAGATGTGATCCCAATTCAGCTCCTCCCCTACGGCCCCACCGCCACCGCTTTTCCCGAGACGAACCCACTGTGCTCGAGAATCTGGACTGCCGCCTGCTGGACTTCGAGGAACGTGGAATTGTCGAGCAGGAAGTCAGTCGTGACCTCCGGGTAGTTTTTCATCAGGGCCGAGCTGACGATGTCAAGCGAGAGCTCCAGGCCGCGATCCGTTTCGGGATTCTCGGCCTGTGCTTTGGCCTCCGGCAGGATTCGCTTGACATGACGGAGGGGCAGCTCGGGGGCGATATACTCCTTGCCCCCGATGACCACCGTTGTTCCTTCTTTGACGAGAGACATGTTGTTGAGTCCTTGTTGTTCGATCGTTGAAGAACTGTTACTCGGACATGCTCATGGTGAGCACGTTGCCAGCACCGTCGGCGAAGGCTTCGAACTCGAACTCCGGGACCATGAAGTCATCGAGCTTGGTGGCCAAGCCCATCTTGCCGCCGATTGCGTTCGGGAGGGAGACGGTCAACTGTTTCCCCTGGTAGGCCATCAGCAGGTCCACCTTGAAGACCGGAGCGTAGCCCATCGGCTGGTTCACTACCGTCTGCTTCTGGGCACCGGTGACCGTCGCCGTGTACTTGTAGTTGATGTACACCCGGAGACCGACATCCGCAGAAGCGAACGTATAGACGCCAGTGCCAGTGTTCACCGAGTACTGACCGGTCGTCGGGCCGGATGCCACGCGAGCCATCGGCTTCCCGTTGGCGTCGATCACGCCGAGGTCATCGGTGAACGTGCCAGAGCTGGGCGGGGTGATCGTGATCTGGAAGGGAGTTGCCGGGATGATGGAGCCCGTGGTCTCGTAGTTGATCCCGACCAGGCCCGAGCTGAGCGTCTGGCCGAAGAACACCGTGTTCCAGAACTGAGCGAAGATGTTGGCCACCTTGGCCTTGCCGGAGATCTTGCCCTTGCCAGCACCCACCGCCACCGGGAACTGATTCTGACCGTGAAGCATTTTCAGCTCACGGGAGATGTCGAGCGAGACGTCCTGCAGGGTGCCGAACAGCAGCGGCGTGGGGTTGGCAATCGTGGCTCCGACCGAGTCCAGCTTCGGCGTGCCCCAGAGAAGTCCTGCGCCAAATGAGTACATTGCTATTTCTCCTAAGGAAGGGTTACAGCGATTGGAATGATGGCAACCATCGTCTGACTGATGACTCCACCATCGGTCTCGATTTCACCGTCAATGTGTGCATCGAACACCAGTCCTCCGAGGGTGTTCATCCGGTTGTGAGGATTGCCTGACAGAGAATCTTCGATGGAGTCCAGGATCGGATTCATGATCGTCGCCGGAACTACCGAGGTGCCCTCATCCACTTTCACGTAGACGTAGACTTCGACATGGAAGATACGCCGGGAAGGTTGAGATGGAACCTTGGAGATCGACTCACCGGACTGGACCTGATACAACGCTGGGGTGTCAGCGAACGGGACTTCATCCCAATGCTCGAGTCGACGGCTGGACTTCTTCAGCCCCGGGATAGTCGACAGGACGTTGAACAAAGCTCCGTAGACCTGCTCCCTGGTGACGTTCATCCCAGTGCCCTCCTGACTGCGCTGTCAACGCCTCGATAGAACTGTTCATCCATCTCCTTCAACGAGGAGCGGAGAAACGATCGTTCCTTGGCGTTGACGTTGTGGGCCTTGACGGTGATGGTCTTGGGTTCTTTCAACGGCCGACCCCAAGCCTGCTTAATCGTCCTCAGGTGTTCTTTCACCTGGACCGTTCCACCGAACTCGTGGCGGCCAGCGTAGACCACGTTGGTTCCGACGATGCCTGTGATCCTACCTGGTGACTCGATCACCTCGGGATGGATGGACCTGCGAAGACGGCCGGTGCGAACATTCAACACCTGCCCGCTCAGCTTGTCCGCCTTTACTTTGGCTGTGAGCTGGAGGGTGAAGGCTTTCATGAATCGCAGAAGTTCGTCATGAAGACGTTGAGGCATGAATTCAACTCGCCTCACCAGCTTCTCGGAACCGACCAGCTTGGCCGTGATCACAGCGGCACCACGTTCTTGTACGGTTGGAGGATGCTTTTCACTCGAGCCGGCATCTCCCCGTTGAACAGGCCGATGACTTCGCCGGCGACTGACTTGGAAGTCAGCCCGACTCGTTCCCGGTCGCGGAAGGCCAGCAGCGCGAGCTCAGTGGCGGCGAAGGCCAGGTCTGCAGGCGGCGTACTGTAGCCTGCCGTGTAGGTCACCTCGACGTTCCCAATGCCTCGAGTGAACCGGTAGTCGTTGAGCATGAGCACCCGATTGTGGAACCGGTAGCCAGGCAGGATCAACGACGAAGCTGCCGGGATCGCCGTCCCGTCCACTGCGAGGGAAGCGACAGCAGTGATGGGGAACTCGGGAGTCATCAGGACCCGACTACCGTTGCCGTCCAGCAAGTCGGACCGCTGAATGCTGTCCAGCGACCGATTCAACCAGTTGGGGATCCAGACGTTGACAGCCGCCACGATAACTCCAAGCAGTCCGTCATCGGTGGTCTGATTGATCGGGGCGAGTTGCTTGATGGAGGCAACGGTAACCAAGTCCATGGATTACTCCGGCTGCTTCTGGATGCTGGAACGATCGGACAGCGGGAATTCCCAGACCACGCCGTTCTCACCGCCTTCGTCGATCACGATCTTCTTCTTGGTGATCTGCGTGATGGTACCCGCAACCATCGTCGCCGGGGTCTCATCGTTGGGGAACAGGACCTTGTCGCCGACCTTCAAATCTTCGGGATCCTGGACCACGACCGGAGCCGAGGTGCAACCGATGGACACCAGCTCGGAAACGAACCAGTCATCCGCCTCGAAGATACCATCCGCCTCGACATCGAACTGCTGTCCCCCCACCGAGATGGAGGTGACGTCCTTCGGCGCTACGAACTTGCCCATGTTTATCTCCTCGAGGACACGGCCCGAAGGCCGTGCCCAGGTGATCGCTACCGCGCCGATTAGGCGTTTGCGATGTTGGTGATGACGCCGAAGGCCGGCGGGAAGTAGTTCTGCAGGACCTCGTCCATGTAGACCCCATACTCATAACGGCGGGTCTTCAGCGGCCACTCGATCTGGTAGTAGTCGCGACGGCAGAGGATGCGGAGCAGCTCGTTCACACCGGAGAGCTTGTACGGCAGGCCATCGCTGTAGAACAGCATGGTGCCCGCCGGGCAGTTCGGGTGGACTTCGAACTTCACCAGCTTGCCCGTGGCCTTGTTCAGGTACGAGCCGATGGAGATGCCCGCAGCCATCGCGTTCATCACTGCGGCCGGGTTGCTGACATCGACGTTGAAGCGAACCAGGGGCGAACCGCCAGTGCCCAGGATCTTCTTGTTGATGTTGATGAGTTCCTGGTAGCTCATGTAGATCACGTCGGGCGCGAGGCGGTACAGGTTCCAGAACCAGATGAAGGCGTCCTCGATTTCGACGATGCCACCCGCGCCGTCAGCCGTGAGGCCGGTACCGGTGCCAGGCGTGCCGTCCGCCATCGCCTTGAAGTAGGAACCGGAGCCCGACTTCATCGACTGCGTGAGGATACCATCGAACTCGAGCGCGTTGGTCGAGTTGTCCGCAGCGGGCAGGGAAGCCGCCGTTTGCGTACCGGTCGCCGCGGCAGTGATGCTCACCGAGTTGATCGTCGTGATTGCGCCGAGGACTTCCGAACCCGCAGTGCCCCAGTACCAGGCATAGCCGACAGCGCCGCGGACCTGAGCAACCTTCGCCGTGGCCGAGCCAGTCGCACCGGTGACGGACACCGTGGCATTGGCCGACTTGCGAGCCGAGCCGCCCCCATACGTGTCGGACGTGCCGTCCGCGTTCGTGCGCGTGACCGACGCCGGAACGACTGCCGAGGGAACGCTGAGCGCCTGACCCGTCGTGCCGTTGTTCCAGCCGGCCACGGCCCAATAGCCGTCGTAGGCCAGAGCCACGGCGATGACCGACAGCGTCTGCGTGGCCAGCGTGCCGCCAGTCGTCGAGGCCGTCAACGTGGGCGTGGGCGTGGTGCCGAGCGCGTTGGACGTGTTGCCGCCGAGGATGATGAACTCTTCGCCGATCATCGCCGAACGAAGCAGGCCTTCCACCGCACGGGCCTTGACGTCATCGAAGCCTTCGGCAGCGTATTCGGCTTCGAAGTCCACGTAGTCTTCCAGGCCGAGGCCACGGAAGGCGGCGAGGTAGTCTGCCGTGCTGGTGCTGATGACACCGCCACGCTTGCCAGCAGCGACGCCCATGTTCACGCCGTTGATGTTGATGCCGGTGATCGCCTTCCAGTTCGCTTGGATACCCGCCTTGCCCGTGACGCGCGAGATCTTGTTGCGCAGCGGGGTGAGGACGGGGTACAGGGTCTTGGCGGGAGCTTCGAGGTCGTAGTAGGTCAGGCCCGTGGTGGCGCTGCCCGACTGCGTGAAGGCCTTCGCGATGGAGTCGGGAATCGGCGCACGCTGCGCTTTCATCACGAGCTCGAGGATTTGCTTCTGGTCCATGAGGGACTCCTTGAGATAGAAGGGAGGTTAACTGCTCAGGTGTATCAGGCGACCACGGAGGGCCGCTGGTGGACTGCCTTGATCAACGTCGCCGCAGCGTTGATCGAGCCATCGTTGTTCTTCACGATGGTGATCTTCTCCGCGTCATCCGTGACCCCGGTTTCATCCCCCTTCTCCACCGATCGGATCGCCGCCTTGGGGGGTGTCGGCTGCGATTCGAGTTTGGTGAGACGGTCGCTCAGGGCCGTGATGGTCTCGGCCGCCTTCGTGAGCGTCTCGTTGGACTTGGCGAGTTCCCCGGTCAAGGCTTCCACCTTTCCGTTGAACTCCTTCTCGACGACTTCACGGGTCTCGCTCCGAGCGTCATCGATCATCTTCTTCACTTCTTCCCGCGCACCCGGGATGTCGTCAAGCTTCTTCATGTCACCTTCCTTGTCAGCGTTGGAAACGAGTTCGGCGGTCTCTTCGTCCACCATGTCTTTGAAGCAATCCGCCAGGTCATTGACCAACTGCTTGAGGCGGTTGGGAATGGGAGAATTGTCCCCCTCATACTCGGCCTCCCACTCAGTCGACTGCCTGAGCGAGTTCACCGATTCGATCAACTCGGCGAAGCGAGCCACGGTGTACATGCCCTTCCCCACCGGCTGGTCTTCCATCTTCCACATCGTGAAGACCGAGTCGGGATTGGCAGGACGGTCCACCAGCGAGACCTCATTGAGTCGCAGCTGCGTGATGATCGTCTTGTCGGCCTTGTCCCGGTCGGTCACGAAGCCGCCGATGGAGAAGCCCTTGTAGACACCCGTCTGGACCTTCTTCACGGCCACCGGGTCGATGACGTGGGCACCAAACCAGGTGCGACCATCGTCCTGTACGGTCGCTTCGATGCAGTTGCCGGCCGCGATCGGCTGATGCATTTCCCGGACGTTGGCGAACTTCATGTAGTCGCCGAGTGCGTTCTCCATCGCGGAAGCCTTGACGACTTCGCCGTGCGCATCGACGGCTTCGCTGGAGGCGTAGCCATAGACCTTCACGGTACCGTCGTCTTGCTCCTCCATCTTCTCGAAGCTGCCGAAAAACTTGACTTTCTTGCTCATCACTCGAACTCCTCATTGTTGAGTACCGGGATCACATCACAGCGACAGTTGGGGTGAGCCGGGGGACCATCGCAACCGGTGATGAATTCGGCATCCAAGTCGATCACCCCTTGGTCCGCGTTCTGTTGGCATTCGTCGCACACCTCGTCCTGTGCGACGATCCACTGCTTGCCTGTCACGTCACCGGAGGCTCGGTAGGCTTCCATGTTCCCGGCCACGTCAGCTGCAGCAGTCTCGGTCCTAGCGATCGTCTCGGCCCTGGACTCACTGAAAGCAAACGAGTCGGCCAGCCCGTCGGCCAGCTGGTCATTGCTGTAGCCTTCAGCGATGGCCTCCTCGACGAAGCCCCGAAGGAGTTCACGAGTCGACTCGTCGATCCGGTAGATGGGGTTGGGGTTCGGGATCAACTCGTCCCCAACCCACTTCATCCCCACCAGCTCAGCAGCTCGGTCCTTGGCGTACTCCTCGGCTCTCTTGTTCGCCAGGCTGACAACCTTCTTGTCATCCTCGACCCCGAGTTGAGTCAGCGCCTGAGCCGCACCGTCCTTGGTGACTTCCTTCAGGACCTTCTCGGCCTTGCCGCGGAGTACCGCAAAGCCTGAGAGGTCCAGGCTCTGGAGAACTTCTTCGGCCTTCATCCGAGTGTGCGGATCCACAGCAGCTTCCTTCACATCGTTCAGTCGGTGAGAGAGTTGGAGGGTCACGGCCTTACGAACCTTCCCGAACACGGCGACGAGGGCGCCATTTAGATTCTTCGTGTTTGACCTGATGAGCTTCCGATTCCGAACAATCCTTCGGGGCGCTGGAGACTTTTTTTTTGCCACAACCGATTTCCCCACGTCCCCCTCGCTTTCATCGTCTCCAGGCTCTCCAGCCGGCTCCTCAGCACCCGATTTGGACCCGTCCTCGGGCTCCGATCCAGGCTTCGCGGAGCCTTCAGGGCCATTTGGATCCACTCCAGGAACCATTACGGGAGTCGGCCATGCTTCCTCTCGCTGCTCGGGTGTCATCGGATCATAACCGATTTCCTCTCGAACCTCGTCGGGGGTCAGCACTTTGCGATCGAGGTAGACTCCATGGATGGTCGCACGGTCCATCGGCGTGGTCTGATCATCCTCATCCCATTTGAATGTGATGTCGTCGTAACCCCACCACCGGGTGATCGCCGAGTTGATCGTACCCGTGACCCACTGCATCACCGGTTGAAGACCTTCGGAGAGAGCTGCTTGCATGTTCGTCTGAGCCGTCGCCCGGTTCATCTCCTTGATGAACGGCTGAGGCGACACGCTGAAGGCGTAGCAGATCACGCGAGCCAGCCACTCATCACGCTCGTCCTTGAGGATAGCATCCTTGGTGTTCACCGGAGCGACACCCTCGGGGACGAACATGGTTCCGCGTCGAGCCGACAGGTTTCCTTCGAGGATCGAATCCCACCACATCTTGAAGGACCGGATTTGGTCCGAGTTCCAGTCCTTTGGAACGCTCATGATGAGGTCAGGCGTCGAACCATCGGTGTAGTAGGACAGCTGCGAAGCCTGACGATTGAGCGCCATGTTGATGGTGACGATGATCTGTTCCACCGGACTGTAGCCGTAGACCTTGTTGGTCCTGACGTTTCGAGGCCGGTACAGCAGTTCCTCGAGGGTGTAGTCGGCTGCAGGAACACCCTTCAAGATCTGCTGATAGGCCGGTTCGGGGGGCAACGGGGTCCGTCCCGTGTCATCGATGATCCGCTTGATGGTCGCCCCGTCGATCAACTCGATGGCATACAGCTCGCCTCCTCGGGTCTTGCGCGGGTAGAGCGTCGCGGCATCCAGGACGAACATGTCCTCAAGCAACATCCTCAACCACTGAGGCCAGTCGTGTTCCTGGTCGGGGTACCGGAAGAATTTCTCCAGCATCTTGCAGCGTTCGTCTGGTTCCTTTCCGTCTTCGACCATACGGAAGGACCAGTTCAGCTTCTCCACCTGATCCTTCCGTGTTTCGATGACCAGCCGCAGCAAGTCGTAGGAGTCGGCCAGGGTCCGCATGGTAGAGAACGAGACGCTCTCCGTGGACCGAGGCCGAACGTGCATGTTGTAGCCGGTCTGGAAATCCATCTGCCGGCCCTGCACTTCCTGCGCCACCGGGGTGAGGGGTTTCCTCGGACCAAACCAATCGCTTGATTGTCGACCCGAGATGACGCTAACTCCTGCCGCTACCCGGTTGACAAAGTCCTGGGCAAACTGCGTGATGGTTCCCTTGGCCACGTGGCTACTCCTTAGGCAAATGCCAGTTTCGAGTAAGCGATCATGACATCTTTCTCGATGCGATGGTTCCAGGCCAGGACATCACGGTGGAAATGGGTGTGGATCCCGACGGCACCGGCTGAACCCCAATCCGTGATGAGGGTTCCAGGGTACACGACCTCCTTTGGAGAAACATCGAGCACGGCTTGGAATCCAGCACTCTCGAGTTCGTCGATGTACTTGGAATCCGCCACCATACCCCGACCACAGTCAAGTCGGGTCCCGTCCGAGAGGGTAACTGAAGTGATACCCTTGGGCGGGTAAAACCGGATCATCGGCATGAGTTGCTCCTCGGGTTACTGAGCCGCCATCGGGTCATCGATCCAAACACCCCGCTCGATGAGGGGGTCGTAAAGCTTGTCGACCGAGATCCGGGCAAGTTGGAGTCGGAACGAAGCCCCGGGGTTGACCGTACACTTGATGTTGAAGTCGGCAGAATCCAGGGTGCCGCCCAGCGGAACGCGATACTCCGGCGTTTCGAAAACCCCGCGGAAGTTGGCGGCCGGGTAGGCTTCGGTGAACCCCGACTGCCGATAGAAGTCCCACGGCTGAAGATACTGTTTGGCTCCACCATTGGGCGTCCAGTTGAGGCCAAGGTAAGCGCCCAGCGCGTAGATCCCCGAGGCAGTTCCAGATCCTGCGTTCCCGGCCACGTTCACGTCCGCCGACCCCGCCAACGTTTCCCCGGCGAAAGCTCGGCCGTACACCACGGACCCGGTCAAAGACGCCCGGCTGATGTAGTGGTTGAGCTCGAAGTAGTCAGCGGCCCCGAGCGACGGAGCCGTCACGTCCAAAGTCAACCAGTTCCCCAAAGCAGTACCCCATACCGGTTCGGTATGAGCGATCGGGGAGGCGACCGTGATGAGGATGTTGGCGTTGTTGTTCGTGATTGACATCGACCCGGGGACGTTGCCGGTGATGGAAGCGGACCCAGCCCCCGACTTGGTTCCCCCCGTGGTGGTAA
>OFRC01000132.1_pt1 | contig 22472 bp, 25 predicted proteins | sample 1543051 | NCBI WGS metagenome assembly OFRC01 (sample SAMN07774231, study PRJEB24372) | wastewater metagenome
GTTACAACTAGAGACAACAGAGGGAGCCAAACCCATGAACGCAGCACCAAGGATCACGCTACTCGGAGCCGACCGCGGCAAAATCAAGGGCATCAGCGAGCCCATCGAAGTGATCAAGATGGACCCGCAGTCCGGCGAAGGCGAATGCATTGCGGCGCGCTTTGTCTTTGTGCCGCCGCGTATTGAGCAGATGTGCCGGTCGGTCGCGATCTGGTACATGTCGCGGGTACTCAATGGTAGCCCGACCGAGAGCGATATCGACGCCGAGCAGCGGCTACTGATGCTGTCCTATTCGCTGCGACGCGACGACGCTGGACGCGAACAGGTCTTTCGATTCCCTGCTGTGCTTGGACCGGATGGAATCAGTTTCAAACCGTCCGAGGAACTGCTGTTGCTCATTCGCGACTGCGAGATCCATTTGCAGTGCGCGCAAGCCGAAGATCTTTGGGTGGATTACCTCAACTTCAAAAACACCCAATTCCCGACAGTGGCAACACAGGAGGCTCTTGGGCAACTGTTGGAGGACGCCCAAAAAAAGTCGCTGAGTGCCCTGCTCTCAGAGCACGGGTACTGGAAAGTGATTCGGCTAGCGCGTGGTTTGGTCGGAGCGCTGGCCGCGTCCAAACGTGGGAGTGGTGGCGCTGGCTAGCGCTGCTCGCGGCTGCGCTCGGTCTATCGATGACCGAGGCGTATCAACTGGTCACGGCGCAGCATGCGCGTAAGTGGGGTTCGTGATGGCGGACAACGAAGCAAAAATCATCATCTCTGCGGACCCCTCGCAGTTTGTGAAATTCATGACCGACGCCGCTCGGTCATTCCGCGACCTGGAAAAAGAGGGCAAGAAATCACTAAAAGAGCTCGATACCTCCTGGACCAACTTTCAGAAGGGTGCAGCCGAGGCCAGCAAGGCGATTCTTAAAGAGGTCGCCGGTCCGATGCTTGACCCGATGAAACAAGCGTTTGCACGAGCGCTAGGCGATGCGCGGGAATGGCGGCAAGAGTCCACCCGCATCATGGGCGCAACGGGCACCGATTGGAAAACAATCGGCGGCGAGATAGACGCGGTATCACTGCGTACCAAACGGATGCCAGAGGACACGGCGCGCTACCTGGATAGCGTCCGCAGCCTCACCGGGTCATGGAAGTTTGCCAAGGATAGCGCCGAAGACTACAGCGACGTATCACGTATGCTGGGCAAGCAAACGCTGTCAGAAATGGCCCCGCTTGCGTCGACGATGCAAAACATCTTTGGCGTCGACAAGATCAAGCCGTTTTTTGATCAGGCCATCGCCGGAGCACGACAGCTTGGCCAAAGTGGCGAGATGGCGGCGCGACAGTTTGAGCGCATTGCGCCAATGCTGACTGGCGTAGTTCCCAGGACCGGAGGACAGGGCGAGAAGTTTGCCAAGTCCACGGCGGCGATGATTCCGGCGCTGCAAAAGATGGGGCTGTCTCCCGAGGAGTCCGAGATGGCCATGCAGCAGATCATCAGCTCTTACTCGGGCGACAACCTTGTCAACTTGGAGCGGCAACTTCGCAGCGCGGGGATGCTGGGCAAGGGGCAGTCCCTCAAAGACAAGTTTGGTCGGCTGACCAGGACGATTCCAGAGCTGATGGATATTGAGGCTAGGCTGATAAAAAAACATGCAGCCGGGCAGCGCGGAGGTCGAGAGCTAGAGGAACGCATGGCCAAGCAGAGCTTTGCTCCATTAATGGCCGGTGCCCTTATTGAAAACGAGCAGTTGCAGCGGTACGTATCCGAAGCCATGGAGGCAAAGCCCGCTGGAGAGATTGAGGCGCGCACACAAGCGCTGGCGCAAACTCCCGAATTACAACGTCAGCTCAATGATCGAATCGCAGCGATTGGGGCTCGCAATGACATCGGAGGCAAGCAATTGGCCGCTCAGGACTTTGGTGCTGCGCTTGCTGCCGGTGGAATTGGACCAAAAAATGCAGATGATGATTGGCGTCAATCATTGTTTAATACCGGAAAGCGGTATAGCGCGTACGCATCAATGATTCCTGGGGCTGGAAAGTTTGGTGCGGCGGCAACCTTTGGCTTTGCAACCGCCGAAGCAAGCTTGCAGGCAACAAAGGATGCAAGCGCTCGTGGTCAGTCAGTATTTGGAGTAGGCAAGGGATTGTCCGCCGATGCAATTGGTGGAGGATCAATTCAGACGCACGGCATGACGCTTGGCGAGCTCTTTGGCAAGATCTTTTCCAAGGACGTGCAGCGCGACCAGGCCGCAGCAACCGCTGACGCTTTGGGGCAAAAGGTGCTAAAGGTTCAGCTTGTGGCCCCCGCATCGCCGGTTCCGATGTCCGGCGGAGGTGAGCAAGGATGATCCCCGGTTCGCAGGCAATAGCGTGGAATGGCACCTACTTTGGAAAGTATGTAGTCGACGCCAAAGACAAATTTGGGCCGGACTTCTACGCGCACCGCGTGCCGCATCGCAGTGGGGCCAAGCAGGAGCAAACCGGAAACGTGCCGCTATCCACAACGTACACTCTGGTGTTTGCGGGTACGGCATGGGCGGATGACACAAAGCGCATCCTGGGCGCTCTGGTAGCGGCTCCGCGTGGGGATCTGGTGCATCACTTGTTCGGCAAGCGGCGCGCAGTGGTGATGCCGATTGATGCGCAGTGGGACCCGGTCAACAAAGGCACGCATTATCAAGCCAGCGTCACGTTTGCAGAGGACACGCTGACCAATAACGCGACGTTTGACCGCACGCCGGGAACCGTCGCGGAAGATGTTGGAACCGCCACCGAAGCAGCAGACGCGGCGGCATCGGCCTATGTGACCGACATTTTTAGTAAGTACACTCGGGGAATCCCTGCACTTCAGTTGCGAGCGCAAGCCGTGGCGGCCCAGGCGCTCATGACCGATTTCACGGCATCCACGCGATCATATGCCGAGGCGGCGCTGTTCCAGTTTCAGGCCGGGCAGCAACAAATCAGCCTAGATGCGGCACTTGGACGACTGCCGGGTATGTGCGATACCGCTCTGACCGCTTGGCGAAACCTGCCCACGGTCAGCCCATACGCGCAGGTGGCAATCACTGCCGCCGAGCAGAGCTTGCATCAGGCTGGCGAGCTTGCCCGGTCCATTCGCGAGAACCTACCGCCGCCGATTCGATGGGCAGTGTCTCAGCAGATCGCGCTGATGACCCTGGTAGGCAAACTCTACCCAACCAAGCGACTGAGCGACCGGCTTGATCTGGCGCAAACCATTGCAACGCAGAACAAGCTACTCAATCCCCAGGCGTTACGGGCTGGGCAAATTCTGGTGATTCCAGCGCCATGACATTTGACCCGTTCAATGCGCCGCGCTTCGGGCAAAGCAGCCAAGACCCGTTTGGTGGTCCGGTAGGTCGCCGACCGACCAATCTACCGGGCGGGGATGTCTTTGCGCCTACTAGCGCGGCTCAGGGTCAAAGCCTAGCCGATGGCAATATCACCCCGCGCATTGAGGTAGAGATTGCGGGCGATCCCTCAGGACGGCGCAAGGACATCAAAAACTTCAGCCTGCGCGACGACATCCAGAGCCTCTACGATCCGTTTTCGTTCACGCTGGTCAACCCAAAGGGCGAGCTGAACTACTTGCTCGACGCAATTGACCAAAAGCATTACGTCCCGATTCGGATCTATCACCTGGACCCCTTTGTGAACGCGGGCGCTCCTCGGTTGTGGATGAAGGGCGTGATTTTGAACGCTCAGGCTCGAAGTGGGCTAGGTGGCAGTACCATTACATTCTCGGGCTACGACCTGGGATGGCTGCTGACATCGTGCGCACCTTTTGGACGCGACATGAACTTGCAGGGGCTTTCGTGGCCCCGCATGGCGCAGAAGCTTATTGACTCTTCATGGGTGGCACCCGGCGGAGGAGTCGGTAAGCTTTACGGCAGCAACGGTTACGGGCTGCGCGGAATCATCGGGATCAGCACGTCGCGACAGATTCGACAAGGTCGCGAGGACGCCGAGGTAGAGGCGACGCGCAAACAGCTTGCCCTTGCTGCGCGCACATCGAACCGCCAAGAGATTTTGATAGCCAACAACCTAAACACGCGCGCGCCGACCCCAAAGATCATGGTGCAGCCTGGCGAGACAGTTGGGGACATTTTGATCCGGTATGCCAAACTAGAAGACGTGCCGCGCTTTGTGAACGTCACTCCCGACGGCGATTTGTGCTTTTACTCGCCGGACTACACGACGCCGCCGCAGTACGCCTACAACTACAACTACGACGAGGCGCTATCCGACCGCAACAACGTGCTCGACGGGTCACGCAACCTGGACGGCTCAGGTGTCAATAACTACCTTGAATGCGTCTCCAGTAAGCTCTATGCCCTAGCCATCGCCGAGAAGGACAACCCAATGGAGGGGCTAGAAACGGGCTTTGCCAAGCACTACGAGTCTAAGACGGACTACTTCCTGCGGCGGTTGACGTTCTCGGACAATGAGCGATACACCGAGGGACGCGCACAGAAGCGGGCAGAATGGCGCTACAAACAGGGTCAGTTTGCGTCGGAAACTGTCTCATTTACCGTGCAAGGGCATTCGCAAAACGGGCTGCCGTTTGCCTCGAATGCGCGTGCTGATGTCCGCTGTGATAAGCTGGGCGTCAATAAGGTCATGTATCAATCTGCCGTCGAATACCACCAAAGCGAGGAAGGGCAGGGTATCAAGTCGACGACGGTGATCACGCTGAAGAAGGATAGGCTGTGGACGCCATGATTGAGCTTTTGCGCCACGAAATCAGGGCAAATATTGACGCCGCACGTCGGCAAATACTTCAGTATCTGAACGAAGAGTGGTTGCCGAATTACATAGCGCGGCTGTCCATGCTCACGTCCTGTGCTACGGTATCGACTGCGGATAGCGGCGACTCATTCATGGTGGACGGCGTAAAGTCGTGGATCTCGCAAGAAACCGGGCAAGGCATCACAAGCATGGGGCGTGCTGAGCTTGCCGGGCATCTGTGCGTGCCTCGGACCAATCAGCGGGCGCTAACCTTGGGCGACCCTCGAAACGCGGCCTATTTCCCGCTTGGAATGCGAAATTACCGACCAACCGGCGGCAAGTCTGGAGACTCTGCGCTTTACAGCCAATCGGACGGCAAGCAAGCTGTGGTGTGGACTCGGCAAGATGGGGCGCTCACAGCAGAGAGCGGAGGATCTGCCAAGGTTGAGATGTCTCCGACCGCCAAAGAGATCCGAATGACCGCCGATGTCTACGCGGACCACATTGCCGGGAAGGACACGCTTCCGACGTTTGCGCCTGGCCCTGCGTTAGGTGGCGGCGCTGGCGTGGTGGTTGGGTCGGACATCGCCATGTCCCTAACCATGGTGAGCCTCGGTGGTCCGGCGGGATTGCTGGGCACGGTGCAGTTCGGCGCACTGTGGACGACGTTGCCAAAGCTAAGCGGACCCATGCCGACTAGCCAAACGATGGCCACGCTTCCACCGGCTGGTCTTGCTGGCGCGGTGTATGCCGTGATAACCCCGGTGCAGATTCAGTTTTTTGCAGCCGTCCCGGTACCACCTGGGATTTACTCGTTCACTTTCACGGCGGTGGGCTGATGGCACTAGCGAATCCAAAGCTCGAACTCAACACGGCAACGGCTCGGCAGCGCATCATGCTGGTCAATGGCAACCCCGTGGAAGATCTGACGCCAGCCTACCAAATCGGCTCTATGTTGTCGGAGTCGCCGGGCTGGGTCATGGAAGAGACACCGCGAGAGGGCTCGCTGCTTGACGAGTTTGCAGAGACAAGCTCAAACAGCGCGACGACCGCGACGCAGTTTGTTGCAGCCGTTGAGCGAAGGTGCGAGCCAATGATCCAAGAGCGGGTGATGACCTCGGCGAAGTGTACGAACGTCCAACAGACAATCACCCCGGACGGCTCGGTGATCACGTTCGGTCTGCTCTACAAAACCCCTGGCAACTCGGATGAGCAAGTGCTCCCGATGGCAATAGGTAACTAGGATGCCCTCTGCAAGTCAGCTTATCCCGTCGGCACGCAACCTGTTGGCCCAGGCGCTAGCGTTTGCTGGGAACCGTGCGCCGTCTTGGGCAACGGGCGATCGCGACTTTCTCGGCAAGATTGCGCGCATGTTCACGGCGCATTTCAATGACCAGGGAGCGGCACTGCGTCAGCTTGACGCCGATTGGCCACCCTCGGATCAATCGAGCGCTGAGTCTCTACAGCGCAACGCGGACACGTTTGGCCTTCCGAATGGAGCGGGTGGTTACGGGTTTGAGGTCGCCAAGCCTGCCACGGGCGGAGTCGCTATCTTTCAAGGTGCATCCGGGACACTGATTCCCCTGCCGCAGACGCTTATCGGGCCAGACCGTACCACCATCTTTCAGATTCGACCGGGAACGGGGCCGTATGTCACTTCGGGCACCGCTCCCGACACAGGGCAGGTCAACGTCACAATCGATGCCGTAACGCCTGGGGCAATCGGAAACCTAAGCGCCGGGCAAGTGTTGACATTACAGACCCCACCGGCTGGCATTGAGCCTGAAGTGACGCTAATCGCCGCACTGACCAATGGAACCGACGTTGAGCAGCCCGACGACGCACGAAAGCGGCTCACGGACCGGCTGCGCTACCCGCCAAAAGGTGGGGCACCGCAGGACTTTGCAGCCTGGGGCGATGCAGTAACAGACGCCAACGGTGTACCCTATGCCAACCTACGTTACTACGGCTACAGCGGAGGAGATGCCAATGTGGGCGGCGGTGGCGGATATGATGGCGTAAGCGGCATCATGGGCGTGCAGACCGTCAAAGGCTCTGGACTTGGCCGCATGCCGTCCGCGCAGCTTGTGGCGGATACGACGCGATACATTCGGGGCACGACCAGTACAGAGGGACGCTCGCCGATTTGTGACTCGATACGGACGCTGGCACCGTTCATGGACCCGCTTATCACCGGGATGGTGATCAGGCTGCGCGTGGTACCATCAAAGGTGCTGTATGCGTTTGATTGGCGTCGCGGCTCGACTGTGTACCGGGTTGATTTAGCTGGTTTCAATGGCACGAATCAGCTACGACTGACCGGACTAGCGCCTGATGACCTGAAACTGAAGATTGCGAACGGTGAGAAACCACGCATCTACATCGATACCCGCGACCTGACCGGGCTGCCAACTGGCCCTGTGATTCCGCCGATGGTTCGCTGCTTGGGTTACTCGGATGCGCTGGGCAAAACCACGTTGGTGCTCGAAACGCCACTCCCGCCGGGCTGGACGGCTCCACTTGCCGCGAACACCGATGAGGTCTACAGCGGTCAGGAGTTGATTTGCGCGGGCGTCAGTGGCTCCGTTGAAACCTACGTGGACAATCTTGGCCCGTCGAAAGTCTCAGGGCTGCAAGACCCTAACGACAATTGGGACGACACTTGCGCGGTGTCAGGTGGCATTGATGCAGCGGCCAAGAACTCGCTTGGGCCCGATGGCCTCACGCCACTGATCGAGCGATGCATTCCAGGCGAGGTGAGGATTGGCGTGGGCGCAGGTCCTCTACTGCCAACCGATGTGCGCGCACCGGATAACAGCACGTTTGGGCCGGGCATGCTGTATGCTCTGCGAATTCTGACCACGGACTAGCCATGCCAAGCAATCCGCGACAGTTTCAGACCATGTATCTGCGCGCTGGGATTCCGGTTGACCAGTACATTCGACGACCGACCGGAGCCTATTATGGCTTCTGGAACGAGGTCAACCCGTCGGGCTTTGGCGTCAACAGTCGCTACATGGGGCCTCTAGCTGCGCAAAACATCGGCGGTCAAGTGCAGGTCGGGCAATCGGGGTGGGCAGCGGTTCCGGCTGGCGCGACCAAGTTTCTGGCCATCGCTCAGTTTTGTTCAGACCCCGTGGAGGCAGTATCAATTCCGGCTGCGTTGTGGCGCATGTCCTGCGCGATTCGACTAGCCAACGCATCGGCGACGTTCAAATGGGCGGGGCTGTTTGCGGTCTATGCAGTCAACGGGCGGACGGGCGAACGACGCGGAACCGTCATCAGCAATGATGTAAGCTTTCCGCCGATCGCAAACAACGACGAGCGGACATCCGATTACACGGTCATTGGGCAATCAGTCGACCTACTGACTGGCGATTACCTGGAAGTCGAGATAGCCGCGCTCATCGAAAACACGGGCGGTGTTGCGGTGGTTCCTGACCTGTCGGCGTTTTTTGATGGGACCACGCCAATCAACGTCGCGCTCGTTTCGACAACAAGCCCGCTTGCGGTGCTGATCCCTCCTGTGCCTTTGGTGCGTGTGCTGCCTTACCCATCGGAGCAACCCGAGGCAAGCACAACCGAGGAGCAATCACGGACTCTGGCTGTCGCAGGTTTTCCGCCTGGCATACTTCACGAGTTTGATTCGCCGGGGCTTGGTCAGTCAAAGTCACCGGACGCGGAGTTTATGGACTGGATTGGGACACTGTTTAAGCGGTTTGGGTTTGATTACCTGGACATCTGGCAGCGTGAGATAGACCCTTCGCGGGCAAATCTCAAGCTCGACGACTGGCGCGACCTGTACGAGATCATCGCAAACCCCGCGAGGCGAAGTGACCTTGCCGCGCTGGTAATTGCGCGTTTGCGCGAGGTCGGGCAGGGCTCGACGTTGTTTGGTATTGCGGCAAGCGTGGGGACGATGCTCGGTTACGAGAGTCCGCCGCAATTAGAGATCCTGGAGTACTCGGCAAGCCAGGCGCGGGCTGCCTTGCAGTACATCTTTCCGATTGGCACACCGCTAGCAATTCCCGCTCTGCCATCGTTCACTGGCTCGCTTACGCTGACGATGCCCTACCCGTACGACGGTGGATTGGTGTGGTCATCGGGCGCGTGGGTATCGCTGGTGTTTAGTGCGCTGGCCGGTAAGCAGATTCATGTCCGGCTGACCGCTCCTGATGGGTACCAAAAAGAATGGAACCCCATCACCCAAACTCACGATGTCACGACTGCGATTTTGTACGCCGTCGAAATGTCTGGGCATCCTGTGTGCGGTAACTGGACGATTGAGATATACAGAGACATTGGTAGCCCCGTGGTAACGCTGATTGGCGCTGTGCTGTATGCACCTGGAATGCCTCGGTCTGAGTCTGTTGGTCCATCGGTCCCGGTAGCGATTGGTCCGCCGTGGCCCGTTGTGGTTCCGAATGCTCAGGTCAAGTGCGGTTCCGGTCGGCATCGTCAATGGTGGGGCGTGTATGCTGACCCGGCTTTGGTTGGCATTAAAACCGCATCAGACTACAGAGAAGCCCGGGCGGCGCTTTCGCGAATCCGACACGGCTATCAACGCGCAGATCTTATCTTGACTAAAGCTTCGATTCCTGGTACCCCGCAAGCTATACCGGGCGGATGTGTCCCCGGATAGGAGTTTACTTGGCGGACCTGCGACACCTAGCAACGGCTTTGCTCTTTGCCTCGGCATGCTCCTCGGTGCATGCCGACCCCATGACCCCACCGCGCCCACGGATCGAACTGCGAACCGTGAAGCAAGGATGGGGGACGATCATTGGCGCGTATGTGCGCGACAATGAACTAGGCGAACCCGTTGCCCCGGCGCGTGCCGAGGATGGCAAGTTACGATGGCTCCCGATTGAAGATTGGGCACCATCTGCCACCCCTGCGCCTCGGTCCATCCATTCGTCGGAGGTTGGGTTGTGGTTGAACCCGTCGTGTACGGTCGGGTTTGCACTGACACCACAACTCACAAAGCCTCGCTATGTTTGGCGGGCTCTCGGTCGCGTGGGATGGTCAGTGTGGCGCGTGGGCGATTGGCGACCCTCTGAAGGCGTGGCAAAGCAGCCGATGTGGGCTGGTGCCGATGCTCGTAAGTGCGTACCGCTGACCGACATTGAACGCGATCAAAAGCTTGTCGGGCGTGGCGCGTGGGATGTCACGGAGCGACTGTTGCCCGAGCGGTTTGTTGAGCTGGAGTACACGGAAACGTCGGCAGAGCAGTCGGTGACGCCGACCTTTCCGAAGATTGAGAACCCGACCATTGCCTTGTGCTCTCCATGTGACATCACCGACGCCTATGCCTGCGGTGGCATTCCTGGTCGGTGCTACAAGCCCGAAGGCTCTTTGCAAGGGTGCTGTGTCCAATGAAGCGGCCCGATCAATACCCAAACAGGCCATATGCGGCATTTGTGGACGCAGTTGGCCCCACGATTGACGAGGGGTTTCTGAATCCCACGCAGGAAGGCTTGGCCGACCTGATTGGAATGACGTTCGGTCGCTCGGCTACGTTTGTCGGCGACGAGTTCACGACGCTACGATACTACTCGGCGGCGCGTGAGAAGTTCGACACCTGGATCAACACGAACAGCGACAGTGGTCCACGAGTACCCACGGGCAGCGGGCAGCACGGAATCTTGGGCGTCTATGCGGTTGTGGCTGGCCCGATGACCCACCTCCTGCAAGATGCGATGTGTCATGTTGGCACGTTTGACTTCACGGTCAGCATGCGGGCGGCGATTGATACCAAGGCCGAGCTTGACACCGTTGCGGCGTTTGGCTGGTTTGGTGGCTTGCGAGACACGGCACCAAGCGATGTGCTGTTTGTTGCGGGCAGCGACCAACCAAACTGGCACACGCTCATTGGGGCGACGCTGACTGATACGGGCGTGCCGATTGTCGACGGTCGCTTTTATGACCTGCAAATCGTTCGGGTCAACGGGACAGCGACCGCCTACATTGACGGTGCCTTAGTTGTCACGCAGGCATTTGGTTCTAGTTTACAGCAAACGAATCGGCAGCTCGGCATCACATGCCCAGCGGCTACGATCAACAAAGGCTACGCGGTGGACTATCACCGTCTGTATATCCAGAGGTAACGACGATGCTTCATGAGCTGATTCTATGCAATCGAGCAGCGACACCAGGCGTAGGTACCGGGCAAGCAATTCTTGCGGGCACCTACCCGGCGGCGTTGTCGGCGTTTGAGTCGGTGCTTTACGATGCCGGTGGGGCCTCAAAATATCCTCTGCATGTACGGGCAACCAAGGACGCGGCTGGAGCTGACGTTGTGGTCAAGCTTCAAGGCGCAGCGCTACCAATTGACGGCGCGTGCTTTGCCACTCGGACACCCGGCGGGGTTCAGGGGCTTTGTCAGATTTGGGGAACCACTGGCGACCTATACACGGTGCAACTCGTGCAGCAGAGCGGAGCGGCCAACCTTGGCTATGCGTTCAGCGCATCGGGCACGGTCGGTTTGGATTACTCCGTGCAGATCAAGCTTCCCACCGGTGGAAATGCGGAGCCCTCGGGCACCCCTGCAAGCCTTGCCGCCTATGTAAACTCGGCGCTGGCTGCAAATTTCACAGCCACGGCATCAGGAAACACGTCGGGCATTCTGGGAGCGACCTTGGATCGTCGAGTGGCATCGCGCATCCATTGGGCAGACATTGTGAGCGACATTGGCGGAACCGTGTCTGTCGAGCACACGATCGCAGCTACGGCGGGATCGTCGCGTGATGTGGTCTTGACTGCGCTGCCAAAAAACCTTGTGGCCGTTCGCGCGCTGGCAAAGTCTGCCGGTGTGCCTGGTGCGCTTGATGCCGTCCAGGTGATTGCGGCGGTCGAGGGTCAATAATGCCTGCCAACCTTACGATCTACGTCGGCAGCGTAAACAGCAGCGGCACTCGAGTCCCACTGGTTGGGGCAAAGGTCTATCTGCGCCCGTCGCGGACAGATATCACCTATCTCAATGGGTCGACCTACCTGCCATGGGAAGTCAATCAAAACTCCGACGCAGGCTACCGCGATTGTTGGGTTGCCGTCACGAACGGTCTTGGCTTTGCTACGTTTCAGAACGTGCCGTTTACCGACACCGAGATTCATCACCCAGCATCAGGGCCGGTGGTCGAGTGGAACGTCATCAACCCGAACGGAGCAAGCCCCAGCGGAAACCCCAGCGTGGTGGTGTACGCGGGTAAGCTTCTGTCGACAATGGTCCTGCCAAGCCCGGTCAATGTGCCGGACGATCTGATCACGTTGAGCGTTGACGCCTGGCGCATCAATCAGCAGGCGTACACCGCAAATCCGGTCGGCGGCGGGTGGCAGTCTGGCTCCATTACGTTTGGCGTCGGCGTGACGCAGGGGTCAATCACGTTTACCCCGTCCTACCTTGCTCCGCCTCGCATTCTCGTCGGAAATGAGTACGACAAGGACGGAAACTTCTCGGCGGCGGGTGTGGCTCAGGATACCAGCGGCGCAGAACTTGTCACGCTGTCGAGCGCGACGATTCAGGTCGCAGCCGGGCTTACGTCGGCGGTCAATATCCCCTACCTTGTGATGGGAGTCTAAATGCGCATCGTACTTGCTTTGCTGGCGCTGCTGATTGCGGCTCCGGTGTCTGCTCAAAACCTGACCGCCAACCGCTTGCAGTTGCTACCGGCTGCCCCTGGTGCGTGTCCGGTCGGCAAGGTCTGCGTGGTCGGCACAACTAGCACTGCGCCCTACCGAGTGGCGTTCCAGGATGCTAGCGGCAACACAGTTACCATGGGCGATGCGTGGCGCTTGCGTCAGTGCGCCGGTCCGTGCGTCGGAGCGCTCAATGGTGATATGTGGTTCGATTCAGGGACAGGCATTGCCTACATCAAGCAAGCAGGTTCCAATCTGCCGATTGGCGTAGGATCGTCTCCGGTCATCAATGGCACCATCACCGGAACCTATGTGCTTGGAGGAACACCATCACTAGGTGTCAATCTGAATGCCGGTGGGTTCAAGATCACGAACCTTGGGACGCCAACGCTTGCCACTGACGCAGCCAACAAGACCTATGTAGACTCTGCGATCAGCGCGGCTCCATTTGTGCCAACGTCGCGGACGATCTCGACGACATCGCCTCTTGGCGGCGGTGGGACACTTGCCGCAGACCGAACCCTGACGCTTAGCCTTGGGATCGACCTGACCACCTCGGGAGGGTCTTTGGTGCTGGCGCAGAACGTGCGAGCTTCGGTGGCGACCTGGAATGTGATCAATGGCACCAGCATCAGCGCAAATGGCTATTGGGGTCCAAATGGTGACACGTCGGCAACGGCAACGTTAGTCAGTCCGCTGTTGGCTCCGTGTACCGGAAGCATCGTGGGCATGCGCGCGCAGGGTAACGCGAACGCTACAGGCGTCACCAACCTGACGCTATATCGAAGCGCAGGAGGCGCAGCTATTGCCTACGCCGCAACGCTAATCACCTGCTCGATTGCCAGCGGGGCAAAGTTTTGCTCTGACACGGCAAACACGTTCAGCGTTACGGCGGGCGACCTGTTTCTGTTTCGTGTAACGACTTCCAATTGGAACCCATCCGGCGGCAGTGCATCCATCCGCATTGCTTGCAACGCCACCTAGAAGGAACCCATGGCCACCTACGAACAGGGACAGACCACAGACGCCACCCCGCTTTTGATTCACGTCGTCAGTGCGGGAGACGAGGCGGGCACCATTCAAAAAGAGATTCACTGGTCGGCGTTTACCAGTGAGTCTGAGTGTGCAAAAGGTGAGGCGACGCTGTTTTGGGCCAAGGATGCCGGGATGCCGCCCGTGCTCAAACTGAACTCTAACGACATCCTAAGTAGCGGATACGGAGCGGCGGTGTCTGTGTCGGGTGGCGTGTCGGGTAACGACTGCCGCGTGTTTGTGACCGGGTTGCCAAGCAAGGTAATCAACTGGTCGCTACTCATTGAGAGCGAATCGCAGGTCATCGCATGAGGTGGATATTTCTCAGTTTGGCACTTTTGTCTGCGTGTCGCTGTGACAAAGCGCCGCCGGACATGACACCGCCGTATGATATGTCCTGCGTCTATGGAATCGGCGCGGCTTGCTTGTCGGTGCCGTGTTGCCCTGGTTATCAGTGCGTGGGCGGTGCCTGCGCTGTAACTCCACCCCTTGTAAGGTAGGCCCATGATCACGTCTGAACTTGTGCAGGCCCCTGGCTTTTTGGACGTTGGCGAGCGACCGATTGCGAGTTCGGCCGACGCTGCAATCACGCTTACGGACGCAACGCTTAACGTGTTGCCCAGCGTGTCGTTCGTGCCGTCGCTGACCTTGCCTAGCGCATTGGCGATGGCTGGCACTCCGGCGGGCGGCAAGCGGTATCGGTTTCGCGACGCCAACGGAAGCGCGGCGACCTACAACATTACGATCAACGCACCCGGTACCCGTATCAGGCTTTACCCTTGCCGGTGGCGCAACCGTGAGTTGCCGCGTCCACCTCGTCGTTTAGGAGTACATCGTGAGTGACAACACCAACAGCAATCCTGCTTTTTTGGGCCAAGTGGTCCAGACCGCTGGCGTCCTAGAGATGGGCGAGCGGGTCATTGCGTCGCCGTCCGATCTTCCGATCGTCGGGACGGATCAAAACCTGACCTTTGCGCTGACCTCGCCGCAAAGTTTGTCGGTCGACCTGCCGAACATTGCCAGCCTTGGCACCATCGCAGGCGGTCGCAAGATTCGATGCTTCGACAAGAACGGCGATTGGGGAGCAAACCCGGTCACGTTCAACGGCACGGGCGGCGCTCTGATTGATGGCGTTGCATCGGTCACTGTCTCGCAGCCGTTTGGCGGCGTTGTGTTCGAGTGGCGCGGAACCTATTGGCATGCCACTGGCCTGAACGCTTCATTTGGCGGATTTACGGGCGCGGTCACTGTCGACGCTCCCCCGGAAACAGCCAACGCGGCTGATGATGAGTTCAACGCGGCGACCCTGGGTGATGAGTGGGCCGTATTCGGCAGCACCGTTGATCCGGCTCCTCCGGCACGCGGTGCGACGTTTGCGGGTCCGGCTCAGGTCCGTGTCTCGCAGGCGGTGCGTACTGGCTGGCTGATGGTTCAGCCCTCCTCGGACTCGAACCCAGCTACCATTCATCGTTCGCTTGGCGCTGCCATGACCCAGGGCATGGTGTATGCCAAGTTTTCGATGGATTCTAACGCCTCCATCGGGCCGGACATCTTCACGTTTGCGCTTACTCAAAGCTCGGCGGGCAACCCGGATTTCAACAATGCGGTGTTTCTCGAACTACGCCGTGCCGTTGCCGATGATCAGTGGACGCTTACCGCAGGTCGCAAGATCGCAGGCGTTGGAACCACGACGTACACGACCACGATCACGCTGCCATTCCAGCCGGTGTCCCGAGTGCAGATCACACGCAACGGCACACGGTTTGACGTGTATGCAGGGTCTTCGCCGGGTGGCATGAAGTTCCTAGGAACCTTCACAAGCGGCGCGCTAAACCCGGACCGCATCGCGATTTCGGTCAGTAACTTTGACTACGCAACGACAATCTATGGCCTGGATTACGTCCGCCGTCTCGACGGTGTAAACCCAACCGTGTAGGCCGTTCATGTCGCGCTTGGGGTACGCGGCATGCACAACCTCAGTCGCCAGCTCATCTTGCAGCGGGCGTGCTTCCTACCTAGTTACAAACCGAACCGTGGACCCCACCGGCTGCGCATATTCTTGCGATGTCGGTGGGTCCAAAGGTTCGCACTGTCGGTCGGCTTTCAACTCTGGCACTCATGAGGACACCGGGCGCGGGTTCTGCGTGCTCAACCAGCCCGAGTGAGTGGCCAAGTTCGTGCTTGATCACCATATCGATTGCCGGACGCTCGCCAAAATCGCGAACCACATTTGCCATCGCTGGGCATACATAGATCGTGCGGTAGTCAGCCTGTGAGACATAAGCCGCAGTGGTGTCTAGGTGCTGCGTTTGGCCTGTGGTGCAGGTCCGGCATCGGCAAGCAGCGTCATAGCTCACTGCTAGTTGCTGACCCCATCCCATCGTGGTTGTCGCAAAACCAAATTGGCCAAGACCTGCTGACAACGATTCAGCCACGGCTGCGTGATTGACCGGAACCAACTCATCCACAAACAACCGCACCGGAGCTTGGGTTTGCCAGGCGTTCCCCGGCGCACTGGCTCCACAGGCGGACAGCAGCAACGCAAACCACAGCGACCTCACAGGCTGTCGTCCTCGTCGTCATTTTGGCAGTCATTCAGCTTGCAGTCGAACGGCTCCCAATACGTCCGAACCATCACCCGGGCATCGTGGCGATAGTGGACAATCCGAGGCTCTGCGTCGATTCGGTTGGGCTTTACCGGCTTGCCTGGCTTGATCGCCTGTGCCTCGCAGGCTCCGGTTTTTGGATTGCAGGTTGATTCTGGCGGGCAGCCCCCGGGGCATTTTTTCTTGAGGTCGGCGGTCGCGTACTGCTCGGCATATCGGTTGGCATTGATGCCAGACTGGACGGTCAGCCCAGCTCCGCATGCAAGCAGCAGAAGGGGCAAAACAGACTTTGCGCTTGAATCAGGCGGCGTGCTTTTGACAATTGCTTCGAGTACCGCAGGGTCATTCTTGGCCGCTAGGCGTGCGTCAAGTTCGTCTTTGCGACGAAGGCGAGCTATCCAGGCAAGAACGACAGCGCCGATGGTTGTAAATACCGTTGCGGCGGCGGGGGCGATTGTGGCAAGGGCTGAGTAGTCAATCACTCGGCGAGGCTAGGAGGGCTTTGCGGCATTTGTCAAGAGATATGAGCTTGCAACGCTATTTGATTGCCGTCGAGTCGATCATATGCTAGGCCAAGATGGGAGCCAAATCCTACGATGAGCACAAAACCGAGCGGGGCACAGAACAGAGCCCGCAACGCAGACAAGGCGGCGCGAGACGATGACGCCCGCGCACTGATACCACTGCGCCTGGCAAATCTGGACGCATCCGAGCAGGCCGAATGCCGCGCACTACTGGCGCGGCTGTTTGATGGCTCCCTAGGCGAGCCGGACAACCTGATGATTGACCTGCCCAATCCAGGGGATGACACTTCGCAAGACCTTGGCCCACCGCAGACCCAGCGAGCGCGACGCATTGCCTTGGCTGAGTCCTTGCTATCCAATGCCACCGAGGACCGCGACCGAATGAGTGCGCTTCGGTTCCTGGCTCGAATTGATGGCACCAACAAACCCGACCGGACAACAGAGCGCGAGGTGGTGTGGGGCCTAGTCGAGCGCGTTGTGGATCTCGAATGGACAACGATTGGATCCGCACGTGAGACGACTTCAGAGACAGAATGCCGAATGTGGCGAGCGCAGATCCGCAGGCTGAGAGGTCTACTGCTCAACAGCGCGGATGATGTCGCTGAGTTCCGCAAGGTGGGCAGTCCGGTGATAGGGGTCATTATTCGACCTCACGACAAGACGGCGGACAAGATCGGGCGGATGTCGCGAATCAACCTGTATGCCCAAGAAATGGCAGCGGTTGCTTTGCGTCTTGCAGCTCTCAACCCCTTGGCCAGTCCGTCAGAACGGCACGCGGCTGTGACCAAATCAGTAAGCGTTCTTGCTCTCAACTATCAGCCCGCAGAGACGAGCGAATGGGCCGAAAAGGTAATTGAACTCACCAACGACCCGGAAGGCGGCGCAAAGGTGCTCGGCATTGACACCGAGGCCGAGTAATGAGCCGCAATACGCTTCATTTGTTGCAAGAGATTGCGACGCTGTATGACCAGACTGAACGCTTTTTAGACATTCGCATCGAGATGCGGACCGTGGAAGGCGAACGCTTATTAAGCGGCGGCGGAATCTGGGACAAGCGCCTGAATCGATGGAAAACGCCGCGAGAGTTGACGGTCCTTGTCGGCAATGAGATTGCGGCGGCACCACAGAGCGCCCTTGGCGTGGCCCATGTGCTCACGGTTGAGTCATCGCAGGTCGAATACGTCAAGGCGTTTGGAGAGTGGCTGAAAGCGTACCAGCGCGATCTTCCTCGCCCAGCGTTTGTGGATGTGCTGGCGGGCAAACGGCGCGGCGGCAAAACCTGGGTGATGGTAGCGCTCATTCTGCTGGCTGCGGTGGCTGTGCCATATCGACTGCACAAGGATGGCCATCGGGTCAACTTCATCGGCTGGCTTGTGGTTCCGTCCTACCCCGAGCAGCGCGAGCTACATGAGGACATCATGGCGGTACTTGCCAGGCGTCGCGACATTGCAAGCCGCGAGATGCTGCAAGTGCTTGGAGCCATTCCCGAGAGGTGGTGGACGTTTCGGCCCCACCCGACAAACGGGTATATGTTCATCCACGGCTCGCAGGTCTATTTAAAGAGCGCTAACCGTCCCGACAGCCTGAAGCAGGGTCGGGTCGATGTCGTCGGGCTGAACGAAGGTCAGAAGGTCGACAGCGAGGCCCCGGTCCATTGCGCGGGAAACACAATCGACGGCGGTGGGCTGCTTATCATGGCAGCAAACGCACCACGAAGAGCGCGCGGGCAGTGGCTCAAAGAGGTCAAGTATGCATTTGACGACGGGCGCATGGTCAACCCAAAGACAAAGCAGCAGGTCGTCAGGTGGTTTTGGGTAAACCCAGACAAAAACACCCGCATCCATCAAGACAGCCGCGACAACTTCCGAATCTTTGCAGGCGTGGTCAATCCGAAGCTGATGCGCGCCGACGCCGAAAGCGAATGGAACGACAGCCAGGATGTGACCTTCTTTGCCTGGAAGCCGTCGCATGTGATCAAAGAAGTCCCGGTGGACTGGATCAACGTCACGGGCGACGTAATTGCAGCCATGCGCCTGCGTGACTGCATACGTCACCATTCGACCTACACCAGCTTTGGCGGCACGGACTTTAACAAGTGGCCGTGGTTTGCGTTTGTGGGGTTCAAGGCTTACCGCGACCCAAAGCGAAACAACCTGCTGTGCTACGTCGCCGAGCGCGAGTTTCGTAACGAACAGGACCGAGATCGCCCGATGACCGAACGCGAGGTCATCATTGAGCTGTACAAGTCAGGATGGCGACCGGAAGAGATCGTCCTTATCGCCGACGCCTCTGGTCAGTGGCAGAACTCGGAGTCACGACAGCGCGGTGGCGTATCGGCTGGCCACTCGTCCTATGACCTGTTTCGCTCCGCCACGCATGCTCAGAACGAAGAAGGCGACCTTGTGATCCCATCGTGGGAAATGCACGCCCCGACCACCTGGAAGCTCAAAGAGTCCAAGCATTTCGCCGACCCACGACGACGCGAAAATATTGATGAGTGCAACGAACTGTTTCGCCGCGACCGGCTGTTCATGCTCGACACATGCACGCACTTGATGACCGCGTGCAAAAAGGCACCGTTCAACCCATACGCACAGGGAACGCCGCAAGAACTCAAAGACCTCGTTCACATCATCGATGCGTTTCGATATCCGATCCACCGGGCACAAAGCGCACTTGAGCCAAAGCGACGCGATCGGGGCTTTGGTGGTCCTGCGGCAACCGGAACCAGCTCGCCCACGCGGTCTATCAAACCAATCGGGGGCAAGGCGTTCGGGTCGAAGCGATGAGTCGGGCCACACGATTAGACCAAGCAATGGAGCGGGCGGGCCTCAACTTAAAAGAGCTATCGTCGCAGTGTCGGGTTTGCCGAACATCCATTTACGAATTTTGCCAGGGCTCAGACGTGCGCCTAAGTGTAATTGAGCGCATGGCCACGGCGCTGAATGTGTCGCCCGCTTGGCTTGCTTGGGGGTTGGAAGTTGAAAAGATCGCGGAGGGTGCGCTAGTCGTGCACGGAGACGTGCTTGACCCGATGACGGTTGCTTGGGTCGATGACGTTAGGAGGGAGGTTCCTGGTGCGGTGGTGGTGTTTCAGACACCATAGGTGATTATGGACGACCGTTTCCAGGAATCGGCGTCGGAGGCGGAGGAGGTAGGCGCTCGTTTGATGCTCTCTCAATTTTGCGGCATGGGCAGGTTGATTCGCAGACAAAACCATCCTGCTTTGGCGCGGCATACATACCCACTGTACCCACCTTGAGTTCCTGACTTGGATGCCCCACTGCTTGCAGTGCCTGCGCAATGCGCTCAAGTGCGTGGGCATTGCCCAAAACCCCCTCATGGCTCTTGTCGTCGTCGTACTTGGTAAACAGTTCTTCAATGCGTGTCAGCAGCATGCCCTGAATCTTCTCGCGTCGGTCTTGGCTCATTATTCACTCTCCTTGGTTTGCGCCTGACGTGGCGCGTGTTCCGTTACCAGCGTTTGGTCGCGCCGAGTCCGCAGCTCAACCACGTTCGGTTTTGCGCCATGCCCCTTGCGCCGCTCCACGGACTGAAACAGATCGTGGGTTAGCTGCTGGCTCAACGCCTTGGCACGCTCCCACTGCCGCTCCGTAAACTGCATCTTTTGAGACAACTCGGTCAGGTCGGCGGCGATCAATGGCTTGTCATCTGGCGATTGCGACGCCTGCCCGAGAAGCAACTCCCTTTGCTTCTCCATTTGATTTAGGTGATGACTCAGCATCACACCTTGGGTCTGCGCCAAAGCCAGTTCCTCAAGTCGCGCGATCCGCTGTTCAAGCGTGCTTTCCGGGTCCGTGTTGCTCATGGCGTTTCCTTTGTCAACTGGTCAAGAGTGAGGTTCAGCGCGCAGCACAGGTCGAGCATCGTCCGCATTGGTGGCACAGTCGCGCCGCACTCCCAGCCACTGACGGTTTGCTTTGTGACGCCAACCGATGCGGCTAGGTCGCTTTGGGTCAGGGTCAGTGACAGCCGAGCGGCCCGCAGATTCCGAGGAAATCCCGTCTGCCTGGCTAGCTGTGCTTGGTTGCGCTTGGCAGAACTTACCGCCGCTGCTTTTGTTGCCCATTGGCTTGTCGTCAGCATGTGCCACTCGCACCAATCGGCATCATTGTCGGTCCAATCTGGGCAGAACGCATCATGTGGTGACTCAACCGCTGCGCCGCATGTGCATTGCATGGTGGGCGGGTTTGGTCGTGGCCCATGGTCATCTGTCAAACGGTGGATAGTTAACACTGCGAGCCGAGAAGGAATCGAACCTACAACCACTAGCTTTGGAGGCTAGCGCTCTACCAATTGAGCTACCGACTCATAAAGAGAACCGGGCGGGGGTTGAACCCGCGACCAACGGCTTAACAGGCCGCCGCTCTGCCACTGAGCTACCGATTCAGGTTTGGTGCTTGTAAAATGGTTTAGTCGCATAGTCAAGCGAAAATCGCACATGAATGCGCAGTTGACAAAATGACGCGAACCTGATAGCCCAGAGGGCACACGTCTACCACCCGCGTCCGCAGAAAGCATAGCTTCGCCGCTTTCTGCGTCTCTAGGTCTTGCTCTCGGCATCCGCCGCGAGCGCTTGCACTAACGAATCCACAACCAAGCCAACCAGAGCGCAGACCGTACACCGCCGGTTTCGATGCCAAGGCGCTGTCGCTGCCTGCGTACTGTGTAATGCTCCCAGTGCGTCAACCATTTGTAACAAAAGGCGCACATGTTGCTATGGCTCCCGCTCATCTCTGACATCGTACTCTTCGCTAACCACGCCTTCGTGCATCGCCGCGTCTAGTACCCGGTTGAGCGCATCAGCCCAAAAGCTCAAGATTGCGCTTCAATGCTACGAAGGCCCGATGATGCGTCTGAAGTACTTCCCATACTTGCCGCCACCTGGTGGATAGACTCCTCGGTGATATGGGTTGCTTGGTAATTGTGGGTGCACTCATGCTAATCGTGGTCACTTGGACTCCGACCAATCCAAGCTTAATCTCAGCGCCATTCACTTGCGCGCTAAAGATCGGTTCTACGCAGTGCAATTCAGACCCACCATTAACTGCGGATGTCATGGAAGATGGCGCAGTGTTCTCTTTGGGTGTCTCGTTCATCTTACGGGCTCCTGGGTGTGTTTGCTGGGCAATTGGGAGAAAGTTTCGAGGTCCAATTTCATTAGGGCTTGTTAGGAGAGCGTCAGACGCAATCTTCTGAGAAGTTCCCGACGGCTAAGCGTCGCCCCCTGTGGAGTCTCAGCGCTCCCGAAGGTATAAGAAGCGGCATGCGTAACAGCCAGTCGATCGGCGGCAGTGCGGTTCGCGGATGAGACTTTGCTGAAAAACTTCTTTAACGCCCTTCCCTTGGCGGAAAAACCCGGTGTGTATTTGGGGGCTCAATATGTCAACCGTGCTACCAATCATGATGAAGATGCAGTAGCGCAAATCAAGCAATTAATTGAATGGAGCGATGCCACAGGCGGGAATACATTTTTGTTTTCCGGCTTGCGCGGCTCGGGCAAAACCACCGAATTAAATCGCCTGGTTAAAGAACTCAACGCCCTCGATACCACAGCGGCTTATTATTGTGATGTGAGTGCTTATTTAAATCTTAATGATCCCGACGTCAGCCTGGCTGAATTGTTGATGGCGGTATTGGCCGGTTTGGCCGATGCAATTAAGCGCGAATTCAAACAGGATATTCTTAAAGACTCTATTTTGGATCGTATCAAAAGCACCATGAATTCCAGCGTCAAGCTGGAGCCTAAAATCAAAGCAGGTGCTGTTGAAGCCAGTATCAGCCTGCAAGAAAACCCGGAATTTAAAAAACAGCTGCGCGAATTTGCCAAAGATTCCAGCAGTTTTATCCAAGCGGCACGGCAATTTGCGCAGGATATTGCTATCGAAATTCGCAAGCACACCGGCAAACA
>OFRC01000133.1_pt1 | contig 22131 bp, 44 predicted proteins | sample 1543051 | NCBI WGS metagenome assembly OFRC01 (sample SAMN07774231, study PRJEB24372) | wastewater metagenome
CTCAAGTTCCCATACTCTTGGTAGAAGTGCGTTTTCACTACTCATTTCCCTTTCTCCTTCAGGTCATCGGTGGCGGCAAGAACATCTTCTGCCTCGCTTGAGTTGTGTTCGCACTGACCGCATGGCGTCCAATAATCCGGTTTCTCAGGCGTCTGCTTTGCGATCTTCTCGATGAAGGCATCCTTCACCTTGATCGCGGCAAGTGTTGCGGCGAGTTGCTGGCGCAGGGATTCGATAGTTTCACTACATGAACAATCGTCTTGGTCATACTTACAGTCTGGACATTTAGGTGTCATTTACCTTGCTCCTTCGCTGCACTCCACAGAATGCTTCTATGGCGACTGGGTGCATCCTTGATAACCAGGCCATCGGCGAGCAGCCTGGCAAGCATTGTCCTTACCGCGCGGATGTCATTCGTTTCCATATCCAACTCACCAAGCCTGACGCGCAGTTGCTCCGCAGTGATGCGGTCGTTGCCAAGCGCCTTCAGATACCTGGCGCGCACCTTGTTGCTGCGCTTCACTGCGGCATGGTCGACAACCTTTGTCTTCACCTTTGGCGTGCGACTCCTTGGCTGGTCGGCCGGGTACATCCGCGTCAGATCGATCTCGGTATGGATCATTTGCGACAACCAGTTCATGCTTGCTCCATGCGTTTCTGAAATTCAAGATCCTTGGGGTATTCGCAGCCGGCACACTCCGGCGCATCCCACAGGTAAAAGTTGCGGCACTCGCGGCTCATCACGTCAGGCACCCGCACCGGTATGGTGTGGAAGCTGCCATCAACGAGCGGTACGCGATTCGGTGCCCAGTAGTAGGACTTCCGTTGCTTTTCCATGCAGGCGCCATTGATGCCGGTGCTGATGGTTCGCTCATGGACGGCCTGGTAGCGAGGGTCAGTGGCCACGCTTGCCTCCGATCAGACTCTTGGCCGGGGACTGGAGCATGACGTTCTTCGGGTGGCGCAGCACCGTCACGTATCCAACACCAGCACGGCTCGCTATACGGATGCGATTGGCGGTGAAGCCAACCACCTCGCCGATCACCGGCATCCCAGCGGCCTTGTAGGTCACCACGTCGCCGATGTTCATGCTGCCAACTCCGCAGCCAGTGCCGCATAGCCCGCAGCGTCTACGGCGTTGTCGTGGTTCTTCGGGTTGGCTGACGCCCGGGCCACCTTGAGCAGGACCATCATCCAGGCAACGTCGTGTGAGGCCAGGCCAGAGGCAAATCCTTGGCTATCGAGGTAGCTGTTCCAGAACTCGGCGATCGTCTCGAACACGTTCTCCGGCTTGCCGTGCTGGTCCTGGCGATCGCGACAGACGCACTGGATAGCGGCGTCGAGGATCTGCCGGCGGACCTTGGTGGCGTCGGCCTCATTGCCCCGCATCAGCGTGGCCTCCATGTCCTCGAGCATTTGATGGGCGGTGGTGGTCATTTCACTTCCTTATCCGGCCGGCACTCGGCACAAAAATACTTCGATGGGTTATGACGGCTCGCCCCGCGCACAATCTTCCCGCCGGTCGTTTCCTTGGCGATGCCGCATACGTGGCACTTGCGTCTGTTGAGTACGATCCCAGCCCCCTTGGCGTGCTTCTCGGTAGCGGCCCGGTAGTGGGTCTCTCCGTTTGGGTTGAACTCTTTTCCCATCACCTATGCTGCCGCCTTGTGATAGAGCTTCGACCGTTCGCGCCATGCGGTCAGAACCGCAGAGACCTTGTGGCTGACGTTGTGGTGCGGATGTGCTGCCGGGTCGTAGTATTCAGACAGGCACCAGTGGCGGCCGAGATATTCCTTGGCGGCCTGGAGCTTGGTTTCGTAGCTGAGAGCGTCGTTCATTTTTCACTCCGATCAGAAAGGTATATCTTCGCCCATGTCATCGGCAGCCTGGGCTGGCTTCGGCTTTTCCCTGGCTGGGGCGCTCTTGTCTTCCGGTGGGTTGCGGTCGGCTTCGGCCTGCCTGCCGCCGGCAAACTCAAGCTCGGCAATTCGTCCAACTAGCTTGAATCCTTCGCCGCCATCTTTCTTGGCGTAGGTTTCAATGTGAATGTCGCTAACCTCGGCGTAAATCTGCCCACCTTTGAGCAAGTGCGGTGCGGTTGCTTCGGCACGTTTCCCCCACAAAGAGGCATTGATCCACTGTGTAGGCGTCTTTCCGTCTTCTCCCTTGCGTCCGTAGTTGTAGGCCAATGAAAGCGATGCGACGGCATCGCCGTTTTGCGTGTAACGAAGCTCCGCGTTGTCGCCAAGCCGGAATAGTCCTGATAGTTGTGCCATTTTTATGCCTTTCCTATGATTTGACCGAGACTGTTTCTCTTTATTGAAAATGCTCCAGACATGACCCCGTTTCTTCCTCGTCCTTTGTTGGCTAGGTCGCGCATGTTTTCTTGGTGGGTTGCCTCAAACAGATGATCTGGATTAACGCAATCGCGTACATCGCACTTGTGGCAAACCTCCTTTCCTTCAGGGATGTAGCCATTGAATGCAAAGAACGACGCCCGGTGCGCGGGCGTTGGCTTTCCGTAAAGCCTTGTGCTTCCATATCCGTTCTGCTGCTTTGTTCCTGCCCAAATCCAACACCCTGAACCATCAACGGCGCTGTGCCTGAGAATCTGATCCCGAACCATAAGTGCATATTTTTCTGGTGGAATATTGCGCAACCTTTTCCCGCGATTGACTGATGCCATGTGCTACTCCTTGGTTAAATTTTTCCGACTTGCTTGGCCTTGAATACTTCCCAGGCAATAATCGAATTGGTGACCATCGTTTGCTGCGGAGAGCCTTTGTAGCAGTTGTCTTCCGACGCCATGAACTCGCCGATCTTTTCCTTCCAGCGAAGGTGCTCTTCCCACATGACGCAGGAGTTGGCGGTGGCAAATATCTTTCCGTCTGACGCCTCGAACGCGGTTACTTCTTTCATCTGAATCTCCTTGTTGTTACTTCCTGAAAACCTTGATCAAGGCTTCGATCTCGGCTTCGACTTCGCCAAGAAACTTGACGACCTCTTCCCGAATCTTGTCGATGCGCTCCTGGTCCCGATCAAAACGGACGACGAACATCTGCATGTCTTCCGGCATTCGCGGGTCGTAGCTGACGAAGTCGCACCATTGGCGACCTGTGCATTCCATCTGCCACAGCATCTGGTTCTGGTAGTCCGCCGGAGGCTTCCCAGCCAGGCAATACTTGATGTGCGTCGCCGTGTTCGGGCACTTGATCTCGACCAACCCGTCGCCATCCACCAGGCCGTCAGGAGAGGCGCCGGAGAGGACGATCTCTGGATGGCGGATGAGTGCCACCTGATCAACTGTCACATCGAACTTCAACTCATAGGCGGCCCGGGCGAACGGCTCGTTCTCGGTTCCCCACTGCATTGCTGCGTTGGTGAAGGACGGGGTCGGGTTGCCGCTGATCCGCTCTGCCACCAGTTGGGCGCGGTAGTCCTTGCGCGAAGCTGCTTCTCCGGTCTTGATCTGGGCCATGACGTCTGAGATGCGCGACGCGGTGACCAGGCCGGCACGGGCCATCAGCCAGTCCTGAGATCCTTGTTCCATCATGCAGCCTCCGTTTCTTTCGCGAACTTGGCGGCCAGCTTCTTGCCGACCGCATCAACCGCCTTGATCGCAGCCGCATCCTTGAGGACGACGGCCTTTTGCTTGGCTTCCTTGAGGATCTCGCGAGCCAGTTCCTTTGATGCGGCCTCAGCGCGGGTAAATGCCGCGGCGAAATCGTAGTCTTCCTGCTGGTAGCGAGACTCTTCGTCTTCGCCGGTCTCGATGTTGAAGGTCTTCAGCAGCGCGTACTTGGTCGCGTAGCTCATGGCCTTTCCTGGAGCCTTGTCAGCGTTGTCCATGGCGTGGGCCGGAACAATCACCGCCACTTGATCCGCGGGCTTGTCTTCATTGATGAACACGACGTTGAACGTCGCCCGGTACAGGCGCTGCTTCGACCCCTCTTCCTTCTGGTCGAACTCGCCCGACTCAAGCGAAGTCATCACGACCACCCCGTGCTTGATCAGGTGTTCGCGCAACATGCCGATCACGGCATCGTGTGACACAGCCTTGTAGGAACTACCGCCAGTCGAAACAGACTTGTCCTTCTGTATGTACCCAATGTCCTGGCGGACGGCGTTGATCCGCTGGTAAACATTCATTTCGTTCATACAACCTCCTTGTGTTCGATGCAGAGCATCTTCTGGATCTGATCTTCGATCTCGGTGACCTTCTTCTGCGACTCGGCCAGGATGCGCTTCTGCTCCTTGCGCAACAGATCGATCTCGCACCTGGTGAAGTTGAAGTCGTCGGGAAGTTCGTAATCGGCGCTGACCTCGACACTGCCGAGGCAGATGTATCCGTAGGACGACATATCTGCAGCCATCAGCTTCAGCTTGTGGTCACTTTCCCCATACGGCTTGTAGGCGTGGACATAGAAGCTATCGGTAATCTTGTGAATCATGTTCGTCTCCAAGTTGTCAGGTGCCGGTTACTCTTTCTCCGGCGCAGGTAAAAAGCCCAAGGCTTACGGCCAAGAGTCCTGCAGTGCAGCCGTCGATCAGGTAGCCTTTCGTTCTTTAAGCCGGACTTGACTCGGGTTCCCGGACTAATCGACTTGCTGCATTCCTACTAATTTCCTACTAATTCTGTGCTGCTTTAGTACCAACTAACCCGCTTGGCTAAGAGCTGTGGTGCTAGGCCCGGTGTCCTCCCGCCGTACTGGCCAGGCTGCTTCGTGTTGTTTGCTGCTGGACTCAATTATTCGACAATCCGAACATCAAGTCAAGCAAAGTTTTGACTAAACGAATGTTTGTGATATTGTTCGTCCGTCGGTAGTGACGTACCGATGTACCGGACAACAAAAGAACCTCTCTGGAGGGGCTTGTATGCACGCACCGTTGTCCCGTGCTGGCCTGTCAAGCCCAAGTCTCTCCAAAGAGGTTTTTGCTTGTCAGGAGTCCAGATCCGGCACCGAACCAGGCCGGCTTAAACGCGGAGGGTCAGCACCGCATCTGAACTGGCTTGATCGTCGGGGTAGAAAACGGCAGGGTCTGGCTGGTATATCTGTACTGTGGGACAGCGTCGGAAGAACAGAGCGGGGCGGCGAAGTAAGCACCCCAGGGCGCGCAAGGCTTACGAGTCTCGAGATCGTTCGGGTAAAGGGGTGACTCGCCGCCGAGCTAGGATGGCTGAGTCACGTCCCTAGCCATGGAATGATAGGTTTTACTCCAAACTACGGTAGGTGTACCAAGTAAGGTATGTCGACATACCCCGCACGCGAGGGCCGCTTGATGCGCTCCGACTGCTTGTAAATCACCCGGCTGGTTTTATCTATCTGCACTGTTGCGATTCGCTTAGTCCAATGTTATGCTTTCGACTATCCGAACAAAGAGGCGCGAGATGGACTGGAACAAAATCATTGTTGAGATCAAGGCGACTGGGATGACCCAGGAAGAAATTGCCTACGACATCGGGGTTTCCGTTGGGGCGCTTTCTGAATTGCTCAACGGTAAAATCAATGAGCCGCGCTGGTCGCGAGGAGACGCACTTCTTTCCCTGCACGCCAGGCGCTGTCCGGAGCAATATTGCTAAATGGCTATTTGTGGCGAGTGCGTTCATCCAAAGCTGTCCGAAGTTACGTATAACGGGCAGCGGTAATCATGGCTCTCCGTCAATACCAGATCGACGTGATCACCAAGTTGCGCCATGCTCTGGCGGCCGGCGAGAAGCGAATCACTTGCTATGGACCAACTGGCTGCGGGAAGTCCGTGATCATGGAGGAGCTAACCAAGCTCGCCCTTGGCAAGGGTAAGCGGGTTGCCATAATCGCCAACCGCATCCACCTGATCCGCCAGATGGAAGATCGGTTCCGTCAAACCGGGATCGACTACGGCGTGCTCCAGGGAACCAACACGATCGGCATCCACAAGCCAGTCGTCATCTGTTCGATCAACACCGTCGAGTCGCGAGGCCTTCCTGATTCTGATCTGATTCTGATCGACGAAGGGCACGCTGTCGCCGGGTCGAAGATGTACCGCAACCTTCTCTTCAGGCTGAACAACGTCCCATGCGTGGCGGTCACGGCCACCCCATTCAGCCGCGGCATGGCCAAGCCGTACAAGGAGCTGGGCGACCAGCCGCTGTTCCAGTCGCTGGTGGTTGCCTCAACCATCCGAGAGCTGATCGACATGGGCTTCCTGGTCGATTGCGAGATCTACGCGCCGAGCGAACCAGACCTGTCAGGAATACGACTGTCGAAGAACGCCTTCGGTGAGATGGACTACTCGGACAAGTCCGCGGAGTTCGCTGAAGCGGTCGACAAGCCGGCCCTGGTCGGCGACATCATCACCCACTGGCACAAGCTGGCCGAGGGAAAGCCGACAATCTGCTTCGCCACATCGATCTCGCACAGCCAGCACATCGTGCAGCAGTTCAAGGCCTCTGGAGTATCGGCAGAGCACATCGACTGCTACATGCAGGAAGACGATAAGGAAAGCATCCTGCGTCGCTTCAAGGCAGGGGAATTCACGGTCCTGTCGAACTGCGCCCTCCTGGCCGAGGGGTTTGATTACCCGGCATGCGAGGTGATGATCCTGGCCCGTCCGACCAAGAGCCTGATCAGGTACATCCAGATGGTCGGACGTATTCTGCGCCCGTTCCATGGCAAGGACCGTGGCCTGTTGCTGGACCACTCTGGCTCGGTCAAGGATCTCGGCTTTCCAACGGACGACCTTCCACTCGAGCTGGATGACGGACGGCCGGCTGCGCAGCGCACCAAGGAGCGCGAAGAACCCAAGCCGAAGAAGTGCCCCAAGTGCGCGTACATGAAGCCACCGAAGACGGCCCTGTGCCCCAAGTGCGGCTTCGAGGCCAAGCGGACGCCGCAAGAGGTCGCGATCGAGGAAGGCGAGCTGGTCCGATTGACCAAGGCGCCGAAGCTCAACAGGGACAACAAGCAGCAGGTCTGGTCGGAGTGCCTCGGCCTGGCGGTGCAGAAGGGAAAGTCTTCGGGATGGGCCAGCCACCTGTACCGATCGATCACCGGGGTCTGGCCGCGCTGCCTGAATGACGTTGCGGTGGCGCCTGGGGTTGGCGTGATCGGCAAGGAGCAGAGCAATCGGATCGCCTACGCGGCCCGCATGAACAAGCAGGGAGGACACCATGTCCGTCCGTGAAATTGCCAACGGCAAGTGGCCGGGCATCCTTCGTCGCTTGGGGATGGACGAGAAGTTTCTACGCAACCAGCACGGCCCATGTCCGATATGCGGTTCTGGAAAAGACCGCTACCGCTTTGACGACCGGGATGGGACTGGCTCCTTCTACTGCTCGCACTGCGGATCTGGGGATGGTGTCCAGCTTGTGATGAAATTTAAAAACATGGATTTTAAAAATGCAGCGGTCGAGATAGAGGCGGCAGCCGGATTCGTCAAGTCTTCCTCATACGCAGCGAAGACGACCGACGAGCAGAAGCGCAACATGCTGAATGTGGCGTGGGCTGGTGCCAAGCGGGTCGAGCATGGCGACCCGGTGTGCGGCTACCTTGAGGGCAGGGGTATCCGCCTGACGTACATCTCGCCGGCCATTAGGTTTCATCCGTCCCTGAAATATTACCGTGAGGGGGAGGCGCAGGTTGAAGGTGCGTTCGAGGCCATGCTGGCGATCGTCACCGCGCCAGACGGTTCTGGCGCGACGATCCATCGGACCTACATCAAGGACGGACAGAAGGCACCCGTGGCCAACCCGAAGAAGCTGATGCAGGGGATGCCGATCAAGGGCGCCGCGATCAGACTGTTCCCAGTTTCCGAGGTTCTTGGTGTCGCCGAGGGAATAGAGACGGCCCTGGCCTCCGCCCAGCTTTTCAATGTCCCGACCTGGGCCTGTGTGTCTGCGGGCGGGATGGAGAGTTTCGTTCCTCCGGCCGAGGTCAAGAAGCTGGTGATCTTTGCCGACAACGACGCGAGCTTCACCGGCCAGGCCGCGGCTTACAAGCTGGCCAACCGGCTGACGATTGCCGGGCTGGTGGTCGAGGTCCGCATCCCAGGTGAGGTCGGAAAGGATTGGGCAGATGTCGTATGAACTGGCAGAGCGGGAGGGAATCATGGCTGATTCAGGAATGAGCATCAAGGCCGCATTCGCGGACACAGAGCGGTGGCGTATCGAGACAGAGGCCAAGCACGCTCTGGACTTCTACAGCCTGGAAGAGCGGCGCGAGTTTCTCGAGCACGTCGAGAAGTGGCGCGGCGCGGTCGGCCGCAAGTGCATGGAGAAGGCCATCCGCCAGGAGTGGGAACGGAGGAAGGCGGAATGAAAAAAACCCTTCGCCTGGAAAACCAGTTGTCCAGACAGGCGGCTTGCCGCTATGTACAGGAGGCTCCCGATGGCCACGTCATGACGATCGCTGAGCCGAACCGATCCCTTGACCAGAATGCTGCGCAATGGCCAATTTTGGATGCGTTTGCCAAGCATTTGCAGTGGCCGATCAACGGCGCGATGACGACGATCACCGCAGAAGACTGGAAGGACATCCTGACCTGCGCGTTCCGCAACGAGTCTCCCCGGGTGGCCGCCGGACTCAATGGCGGGATGGTTCTCCTCGGGCAGCGGACCAGCAAGTTCTCGAAGAAGGAATTTTCCGAGTGGATGGAGTTCCTGTGGTCGGTCGCTGCTGACCGCGGGGTCGTGGTCTATGAGCAGGAGGCCGCATGACGGCACTGGCTCAAGTCGATGAGACGCACCACCAGTGGTTTCTTAAGGAGTTGGACAAAAGCGCCAAGGCAGTCTGGATGGTGGCTCACTGGCTCAACAGTCGTGGCCACAACGTCACGGTCAATGCTGCCGGCCGGGCGCCAACACACGCCGACTGGGCTGACTACGCCGACAACGGTGACCTGAACATCTCGCTGCGCGTCGAGGTGAAGGCGCTGACTGCAGACTTCACGTCGGCCGAAGACTGGCCGTTCCGCGGGAAGTTCATCGTCTGCGCCAAGCACGCATTCGACCGAGCGGTCCCCAAGCCATACGGCTACATCTACCTGAACAAGGCCAAGACTCACATGGCAATGGTCATGTGCCAGACATCAAAGAAGTGGTACGTCGAGAAGCGTACGGATAAGCGTACCAATATCGAGCAAGAGTTTTACCTGTGCCCACTCGACGAGGTCTATTTCCATGAGGTAGATCGGTGATCAACAAGGCGCCCCGGGCAAAGACCTGCAAGATCTGCCGCATCAAGTTCGTCCCATCGCGGCCGATGCAGGTTGTCTGTGGCCCCCAGTGTGCAAGTGCCTACGCCTGGCGCGAGAAAACCAAGGCCGAGGTCGTGGCTGCCCGCGAGGATCGCAAGACGGTCAGGCTCCGCAAGGACGCGATCAAGACGCGACGCGAGTGGATAATGGAGGCGCAAGTTGCATTCAACGCATACATCAGAGAACGAGACAGAAACAAATCCTGCATTTGTTGCGGGGAGCCTCTGGCTGGAGTTCAAGGCAGCACAGGAGGTTTATTTGACTGCGGCCATTACCGTTCAGTTGGATCTGCCCCTCACCTACGGTTCGACGAGCGAAACGCCCATGGCCAGCGTAAGCAATGCAATCGATACGGAGCCGGCCGCGCCGTGGATTACCGTCTTGGACTCATTCAAAGGATAGGCATGGAAGAGGTTGAGTCGGTCGAGTCAGACAACGAGTCTCGCAAGTGGTCGGTAGATGAGTTGAAGGCGATCATCGCGACCTATAAGCAAAAGCTGAAGGAACTGAAGGGTGGCTGATTGCAAATGCAGGATCTGCGCTGGGCAGCCGGCCAAGCGCCGCCTGGTCGATATAGATGAGCGGCCACGGATGCCAAGGGGTAGTGAGTGCCTGGCCTGCGGGTCAGAACTCGAGGGAGATGGATTTTTTTGCAGCATGACGTGCCGTGATCGGCATTACGGGGGAGGGGATAGACATGGCTGACGAGGCGGACATCGGAAATGAGCGCATGGAAAAGTGGCTGCAGGGGCAGCTTGAAGAGTTTGCGTACCAGTTGAACCAGGCTGGAAACATCGAGGAGGAGTCGGTATGCAGGAACTGTCGGGAGCCATTGCCAGTAGGGCAGCACTATTGCGACCGGGACTGTGCGGTCGACTTCGAGGCGCGGAAGAAAGCCGAGAAACGCCGCGGCCGGGAACTCTAGCCATGCGCCGTCTGGCCCGGGTCATGTCGGTCGACGAGAAGATCAAGCGGGTATTGCTCGAGAGCAACGGCCAATGGCTATCGGCGAGACAACTGGCCGAGATGATGGGGGTCAGCTACCAGGCGATCGCCCGGCGCCTGTTCAAGCTTGCGCTGTTCTCCGAGATCGACATGCAGGAAATAGAGCTGGTCAAGGAACGGCACCGGGTAAGGAAGAGCCACCTGTACCGGGCCTGGGGTGGCTGGGCGGCGTATCCGAGCTGGATGGCGCCACGCGGCTGCGAGTCGGAAGTGAAGCGGGCGCGACTGGTGATCGGGCGGGCGTCGCTGCGGGAGGATGAGTCGTGAGTGATGCGCAGAGGTTCGTGAATGCGCTCAACGCCAAGATCATGCCGCAGTTTGGCTACGTGTTTCGCAACGACCGATGGGAGTGGCCAAACCGATTGACCAAGTCATGGGAGGCCAGAGAGGTGTGGAGCGGTCCTCTGGTGGCGACCGGTGAGATGATTGATGAAACGTAGGACAAAAAAATAGCCTCACGGCTTGCGCTGTGAGGCTAGGTTGAACGATCGTGCCGTGGGGGGTGCTCTGGCATCAGTGATAGACAAGTTGGTCAGCCAGCGCGATGAGCTTGTCGATGCCATCCTCGAATCGTGATTGCTTGTCGAGCCAGGCTGAGTAGCCCGACAGGAGAAGTTGTTGGTCGTAGTCGACAAAGGCCGGCCGAGGGGGAAGGCCGACCTCTTGCAGTTCGGTCGCGCTGAACTGGACGACCGTGCGGTCGGGGTGGTGGGTGAGTTTCATGGTCATGCCTCCTTGAGATGGCTGAGCCGAGTCCAGGCGCTGACGTAGTCGGCGATTCCGGCCGGGTTGCGTAGGGCAAAGACGGCCTGGTCGATGACCGGCTGCGGCTTGTTGTACATGTAGGACGACGGGACGTAGGTGCTTGATGGAAAGAACTTCGGCCGATCAATATTCTGTGCGTAACGGGCGCGACGGCGCAGAAGACTGACCTCGTGCTTCTCGTCCAGTCCCTTGGCCTTGATGCGATCGGAAAGGGATGCCATGGTCAATTCTCCAATTCAGAAAACTCTTCTTCGATCTTCCGCCGCGTTGCTTGAAGCGGGAAGAAGGAAACGGTCAGGAAAATCCAGCACCTGTCGCCGGCCTTGTACATGGACCACTCGCGGCGCGGGGTGTGGTTGATATGGACGCGTCCGCCACGCACGTACTTGCGCGTCCCGTCCTTGCTGGTGAAGTCTTTGGTGGGCATGGTCAATCTCCTAAAGGGTTGCGCGTTGGGCGAGGGCGTCGCCGATGTGACCGTCTCGGTACATCATCTCGACAAAGTCGCACCACTCGCAGCGGACGGTGGCGCTGTAGTCGTTCTGGCGGTAGCTGACCCGGTAGAACTGGCGCATGGTGTCGTTGCCTTGCCAGAAGGCCTCGCGGAGTTCTTTTTGCGTGGTGATCATGGTCATGCTCCAAAGTGTTGTACCCGTAACCTTGGGAAGGCGGGCGAGGCTAAATGGATAGTTCCGCAAGACGCCTAGCCTCGATGGCTTCTTGTATGGTTGAAAACGTCCCAAGATTTTTAAATTTTCCGTTGACCCATATGCGGGCGCGGTATTTGCCTCGCTGTATCTCAACTCCAACAACTCCGGTTTTACTGAGCTTCGATGACCTTCTGTTTTGTGTGTTGCCTCTTGGCGCAATCCACCTGACGTTTCCAGGCTCATATCCTTTGTCGTTATCTATCCGATCAAGCTGGGCGCTTGGGAAAGGAGGCTCTCCAGTCGCAGATAGAAACGATAAAAAATTGTTTTCCCATTCTTCATGTACGCGTATTCCACGCGCACCATAGAACTTGAAGTCTTTGTGGCGCGGGTTGTTGCAACGCCCTTTTATTTCAAGCCAGCGGTAATAAAGCGGGTGTCCTTTTTTGCCTTTTGATGGCGCCATTCCGTGTTTTTTCATGTGCTTCTCCTTTGTGCTTCCTCGTTGCTGCCCACTCGGTGGAATGGGCAGGGGCGAAGAGGTCAGGTTTTGTTGGCGCGCTTCTGGTATCTAATGGCCGACCGAAGCCGTTCGATGGCCGCAGCCAGTGACGGCGTCGGGTTCTGGAAAAAAGCCTTGAGTGCTTGCTCAAGGTGACGTTGATGTTGTTCGAGTTGTGTCATGCTGCTCTCCTTGCTGGTTGGCACTGACCATTGGCGATCAATGCAGCGGCGGTGCGTCCGTAGAAACCCTGCAAGACCCAGCAGGCGCCGGAGTCGATCAGGGACTGGAATGCTTCGATGATTTCTTCAGCGGAGTGCTCTTCTCCGTCGAAGCCTTCGATGATTGAGCAGGCGGTGTATGTGTCCATGGTGATCTCCTACCAAGGGGCGTTGCAAAAGATGAGAGCGCCGGCCAGAAAGCCGATGACGGCTGCCAGGATGGCGTCTTCCCAGGGGCGGACGGCCCGGGCAAGCTGGGCGCCGCGGTAGAGGCGAATGCGGTGGTTGCTCATCACAGCACCTTCGCGGTGGTTACGATCGCGGAGCGGGTTGCTTCGGCGATCTGGGCAACAGTCAGGAAACCCTTGACCGTGGCGGTGTCGAGCGAGGTGCGGTTCGCGGTGCGGACCTGAATCTTGTGTCCGTCGCGGCCGATGTAGTCGTCGTCGCCGAGGTTCTTGAACTGGTCGAGGATCTCGGACAGTTCGTCCTTGGCGCCTTCGATCAGAGCCTTGAGTTCGACCGCGCGCTCGATCAGGTTGCGCTGGCGAAGGGTGGAGAGGGAGGTGACGGTGGCGGTGTTGGCCATGGTAATGCTCCTGTTTGTGACGTGTGTCCCGCGTAAGGAAGCGCGGTCGGTAGCGAGTGCTGCCGTTTCAGCCTGCTGTCACCAGGCTGTAGCTGCGGTACTCAAAGGCCGTGTTCATGGGTCATGCCGAGATCCTTGCAACGCTGGTAGGCGGATCTGGTCTTGGCTTCGTAGTCGCGCTGGCCGGACGGCGTGACGAACACGCTGCCCAGGTAGCGGTCTTCCTGGCGCTCGGCAAACTCGTAAGCGGCGAGAGCGGCTTTCTGATCCTTGGTGAGGCGGGTGCGCTTCATGTCAGTCTCCGGTTGGTTGATCACTTCTCAGCCAGCTCACCGCTAGGGGCGTCCCCCATCGCTGCGGCTTACGAACTGGCTGAGAGGTGGCGCCTCGGGGGAGGCGCTGGGGTTTATTGGGGGTCGTCGTACTCGTATTCTTCCGGGTGGGGCTGGGGCGGCCCCTGGTAGAAGGGGTTGCGCTCCCAGGTGTCGAACGGGCTGAGTATCCAGGCCCGGTTGGTATCGAGACGACCGTGTTCGTGGGCGTACTCGGCGACGGCTTCTTGCAGGTAGCTCATGGTGTTCTCCTGTTGGTTAGCACTCCGTAGCGTCCGCTGTGGCAGGCGCTCTGGGGTGGTGGCTGAGACGAACTAGATACCGCTGGAACTACCGGAGTGCTGCGCTTGTTGTTGGGCGGGGGTGCCGCCGTTGCGCCGTGCAGTTTCTGAGGCCTTGCGGCTCTTTACTCCTTCGGGCGTGTTCCCCAAGTGCTCTAACGTCTCAACCACCGAGAACTTGTTTCGGTTGTTGCTTCCGACCACTTCTACTGAGCGGGGAGCCATCGTTGCTTCGCGGGTCGGTGTTGCTTGTTTGTTGCTGCCGGGTTTTTAAGGAGCGGGGGAGGCGGTGTTTTGCTTCCTTGACTGCACTATCGCACAACCTGCGACATGCGTCAAGTACTTTTTACGATGTGCGATCAAGTAGGTTGTCAGATGTGCGCCAAGGCATTACGCTGTGGCCATCTTCAAGGAGCGAGTAATGGCACTGAGCAAAACCCAGCAAGCCTTGGCCTATGTGGCGCAGGGTATGAAAATCAAGGACGCTGCCGACAAGGCCGAGGTGGCTGAGAGCACGCTGCGAATGGCGATCGGCCGAAAGAAGGGGCGGGCGGTCTGCCCGTGCTGTGGTCAGATTGTCCGCGATGGGTTTGAGATCAACCGGGAGGTGCTGAAGGCGTAGAAATCAAGCGGGGTAGGGCTATGGTCGCTGCATGGCCAAGAAGAAACCTACCCCAGCAGACACCAAGCCGGCAAAGGCAGGGAAGCCCGCGACCGCAAAGCCTGAAGCCACTGGCCAGGACTACCCACCACTAAACCCCGGTGGAAGACCAAAGAAGATCTCCACCCCAGAACTATTCGACTCCCTGGTAGATGACTACATCGCCCAGTGCCGAAAGAACGACGAGCCAATCCTCCTCCTGGGGATGTGCATACACCTAGGGCTGTACGGAAAAGAGGCTCTTGCAGAATATGCAGGATACGTAGGCTTTTCCTCATCCGTAAGGCGGGCCAGGGCTTTCATCGAGCATGAGTACGAAAAACGCCTGGTCACAAACAGCTCCGCAGCCGGCCCAATCTTCGCCCTGAAAAACTTCAACTGGAGCGACCAGCAGCAACTCAGCGTCACCAGTGATAGCAAGGTGGAGCACTCTGGCGCCGTTGGGTTGGTCGGCCTTGACTTCGAGGAGGTCAGGAAGCGCGTCGAGTCACTAAAATGAAAACCGCCGGCATTTACAAGATACAGCAGGTAGGGACTGACAACTGCTATGTGGGCAGTAGCTCTGACCTGAGAAAGCGCAGGACGCAGCACCTGAGAGACCTTGGCCGGGGTACGCACTGCGCCAAGTACCTTCAGAGATCATGGGCCAAGTACGGCGCCGATGCGTTTGAGTTTTCAGTGATTGAGATTTGTGAGCCTGGCGAAGACCTAAAGTCTCGCCTGATGGCGCGCGAACAGCACTGGATGGATGCGCTCAAGCCGTGCTTCAACACTTGCCCAGCGGCCGAATCGACGCTCGGGTTCAAGATGCCGCCGGAGATTGTTGAGCGGCATCGCCAGCAGATCACTGGCCGCAAGCTGGCGCCAGAACACGCGGCGATTGTAAGGACTCTTGCGCTTGGCCTGAAGAGAAGCGAAGAAACAAAAGAGAAGCTGCGTCAGGCCGGGCTGAGGAACGGGATGCCGCGGGCCGCGATAGAGGCGTCTGTTGCTGCGCGCAAAGGCAAGCCGCTCAGTCCAGAGACAAAGGCCAAGCTGGCTGCCGCAAGTACGGGTCGCAGGCATTTGCCTGAAGTGCTCGAGCGCATGAAGGCATCCAATACGCCGGAGGTTCGCGCCGCAAAAGGCGCTGCCGGCCGCGGCAAGAAGCAGAGTCCGGAGCACTTGCAGAAACGCTTGAAGGCTGGATGGGATACGCGCAGGCGTAACCGCGAGGCACGCGAAGCCGCCGCCTTGAATGAAGCATAGGAACGCCGACTATGTGGCTGCCGCGCTGTCCTGGCTACATGAGCCGACGACAACGATGGAGCAGGCGCTGGCCTTCTATGAGGCCACATTCAAGATGCCGGGCTGTGACAACTGGACCTTGGCCGAGCTTGGCAAGTGGGATCGGTTCTTCCTTGGCGTTCATTTACTAAATCGTCCTGACATAATTCACCCGTGGCTTTATGACAGGACGCGCGAGGTAGAGAGGTCTCCAGATGGTCACCTAGACCTCTGGTTTCGTGAAGGATACAAGTCGACCATCATCACGTTCTTCGGGGTTATTCAGGAAATACTGAGAAACCAAGAGCTGACCATTTGTATTTTTTCGTTCAACAAACCTGTGTCACGCAAGTTTCTCAGGCAGATCAAGTACGAGCTTGAGACCAACGAGAAGCTAAAAACCCTCTATTCTGATGTTCTGTGGTCCGACCCTCAGAAAGAGGCGCCCAGGTGGAGCGAAGATGGTGGGCTGATCGTCAAGCGGAAGAAAAACCCCAAGGAGGCAACCCTGTTTAGCTCCGGTTTGGTGGATGGCCAACCAACCGGGTCGCACTTTGGGCTTATGGTGTTCGACGACGTTGTGACGCTGGACACGGTAACAAGCCCAGAGATGGTGATGAAGACCACCGAGGCGTGGTCACTGTCGAACAACTTGTCGGCGCGTGGCGAGGATGGGTTGTCCCGGTTCCAGATGGTTGGAACCAGATACCACATGAACGATCCCTATCAAACGATGATTGAGATGAAGGCGGTTAAGCCCCGCATTTATCCAGCTACGGATACTGGGTATCGAGACGGAAACCCGGTGTTCCTTCCGCTTGCAACATGGGAAGAGAAAAAGCGCCTGATGACCACCACGGTCCTGGCCGCCCAGATGCTGCAGAACCCCAGCGCGGGCACCGCGGCCATCTTCAACAAGGAGTGGCTGAAGTTCATGGACGTCCGGCCGGCGACGCTCAACGTCTACATCCTGTGCGACCCGGCCTCCAGCAAGAAGAAGGGGTCCGACAAGACCGCCATCCCTGTCATCGGACTCGACGCCGCGGGCAATAAGTGGCTTCTCGATGGCTGGCACCACAAGATGGGCCTGGCCGAGCGATACCGGCGGATCAAGGAACTGCGCAAGGTCTGGATGCGGATGCCCGGGGTCCAAATGGTCAAGGTGGGCTATGAGCGATACGGCTCGACGTCCGACCTCGAGCACTTCGAGATCGAGATGCAGCGCGACAAAGACGAGTTCGAGATCGTTGAACTGGCCTGGCCGCGCGAAGGCCCGGGGTCCAAGACCGATCGTGTCCAACGACTGGAGCCTGACTTCCGTGCCGGCCGCTTCTACCTTCCGGCAAAGGTCGAGGGCGAGACCAAGGCCCAGGCAAAGGTCAAGGCCGATGGCCAGGCCTTCCGGATCTACTCGCCAACAATGCGGAGCGATGAAGAGGGGCGTCTGTACAGTCTGAACAAGAACTTCATCGAGGAGTTCCTGACGTTCCCGTTCTGTGCTCACGACGACCTAATCGACGCCATGAGCCGGATTTACGACATTGAAGCGGTGCCGCCGATAGTGATCGATGAATCTTCATTGGAGCCAGAAACCTTTGCCGACGGTATTTGAGGAGTGACCCATGGCTGACCCAAACATCCCAATTAACCCCCCGGGCGGGCCGTACTTCACCCAGCGCCTGTGGTCGGAAGAGGTCGCGATCGCCCTGGCCGAGTCTGGCGAGCTGATCACCAACCGGGAGCCAAGCTATGAGTTCAGCAATGGACGCAAGTTTGTCGAGCCTATCAAGCCAGCATGACCCCTATGACGCCCTGCCCGAGGTCATCCGCCAATACTACTCGCGCAACGAGTACCTGTGGCTGACTGACGACCAGAAGGCGCACCTATTTCAAGAGAACACGGAACCAGAATGGACATGAGCATCGAACAGGAAATTCAAGCTAAGGGGCTGACCGCGCCGCGCATCACGCCGAACGACATCGAAGCGAACATTGCTGGCGAGTATTACCTGAATGCTTACGACGGCATCTACTCCGATGCGCCGGCATCCTACTACCCGAAGGATCGACCGCACGGCGACACGCTTAGATTGCTTACCTTTTGCGTTCTCGTCCTGCGCAACGGATTTTCCGTCACCGGGGAAAGCGCCTGCGCCAGCCCGGAGAACTTTGATGCCGAGATCGGTCGCAAGATCGCCCGGCAGAACGCCGTGCAGAAGATCTGGCCGCTGATGGGCTATGAGTTGCGGAGCAATCTCGCATGACCCCGAATATCCACTACCGCGGCGAAGAGCAGAACCTGCTGATCGCCAACGAGCACGAGGCCAAAAGCAATGCGCTTGACCTGGCTCTGTCCAAGGACGTGGCCGAGGCGCTCAACTCGCAGTACCCTGGCCACCTCTGGGCGGTGAATTGCCGCGGCGAGGACGGGATCATGACCATCCACAACCTGATGCTGTCCGGCAAATGGGGATTCGTCCTCAAGCTGGACAACAGCTACTCGGCTTCCGACCTGCGCAAGCGCGCCATCATGGCCGGCGGCGAGATCCTCGAACGCTACAAAGTGTCCCGTGGTCGGGTCAATCAAGAACACATGGCGGCGATGGATACCGACTTCGCCGGGCAAATCATCGGGGATCTCAGCAAATGATGGACGACGCCAAGGCACTACAACTGGCCCGGGATGCCTACTCGGGCAGCACCACTTACTTCGACGCGAATGTCCGCAATGACCTGGAGAAGGACTTGCGCCAGTTCCAGTCTCGACACAGTCCCGACTCGAAGTACATGGCCGAGTCCTACCGATCGCGCTCCCGCTTCTACCGCCCGAAGACCCGGGCCATGGTCCGCTCTGCAGAAGCCACCGCAGCCGAGGCGTTTTTCTCTACCTCCGACGTCGTCTCGATCACGCCCGAGCAGTCGAGCGACGAAATGCAACAGGCCTCCGCCGAGATCATGCAGGAGCTTCTGCAGTACCGGATGACCAAGTCCATCCCGTGGTTCCAGACGGTGATCGGCGCTTACCAGGACGCCATGGTCCAGGGCGTGGTCATCTCTCACCAGGACTGGGAATACAACCTGGAGAAGGGCATCGACCGCCCGGTGGTGCAACTGATCCCGCGCGAGAACTTCCGCTTCGATCCCGCAGCAGACTGGACCGACCCGATCGGGACGTCGCCCTACCTGATCTGGCTGATGCCGATGCGGGTCCGCGACATCAAGGCACGCATGAAGCCGCAACAACCTGGGCAGCCGGCCAAGTGGATCAAGTACGACGATGCAATGATCAAGAAGTCGTCGCAGTCGTGGGACTCGACCAGGATGATTCGCGAGGGGAACCGCACCGACTCGACCGACACGACGACCAACATCAATGACTTCTCGATCGTCTGGGTCCACATGAACCTGATCCAGGACGAGATCACCGGTCAGGACATGATCTTCTACACCCTCGGGACGGACCTGCTGCTGTCGCACCCGATCTCCCTTGATGAGCGGTACGCCACCAGGCGCCGGCCGTTCGTCATGGGCAAGTCGGTGATCGAAACCCACCGCACCGACGGCCCGGGCGACGTCCGCCTGACCCGCGAGGTCCAGGGCGAGACCAACGAAATCGTCAATCAGCGCATCGACAACGTCAAGTTCGCGATGAACAAGCGGTATTTCGTCAAGCGGAACAAGCAGGTCGACATCCGCTCGCTGACCCGCAATGTCCCTGGCTCGGTCACCATGCTGACTGACATCGATACCGACGTGAAAGTCCTCGATACACCTGACGTCACCTCTTCCGCCTATCAGGAGCAGGACCGCCTGAACATGGACTTCGACGAAATCTCGGGGAACATGAGCCAGTCGTCAGTCCAGGCCAACCGCCGGCTGAACGAAACCGTTGGTGGGATGGAGATCCTGTCCGCGGATGCCAACAAGGTCCGCGCCTACTCCCTGAAGACCTTCATCGAGACCTGGGTTGAACCGGTCCTTCGTCAATTGGTGCTGCTCGAGCAGACCTACGAAACCTCCGACGTCCTCCTCGCGCAGGCCGGCGCCAAGTCATCCATGTTCCAGAACCTTGGCATGGATGCGGTGACCGATGAGCTTCTTCTTCAAGAGCTGACGCTGACGATCAGCGTCGGCATGAACGCAACCAGCCCGACCCAGAAGATCAACAACCTGCTGACCGGAATCAACGGGGTCAAGACCGCGCTCGGTGATGGCGTGCTCGAGAAGTACGGCGTCGATCCGACCGAGGTGGTCAAGGAAATCTTCGGCGCCTTGGGCCACAAGGACGGCGGCCGCTTCTTCAAGTTCGAGGGCGAGCAAGACCCGCGCATCATCGCCCTGGAGAAGGAGAAGGAACAGCTCCAGGCTGCACTCGATGCCAAGTACCCGCCCGAACTCATGGCTGCGCAGATCAAGGAGATCGAGGCGCGCATCGGCAAGACCGACGCCGACAAGGTGGCCAAGATGGTCGAGGCCATCTACTCATCGATGCAGGCCGGCGAGGTCATCACTTCCGCTCCCCAGGTCGCTCCGGTGGCCGACGAGATAATGAAGGCCGGTGGCTACCAGGCGCCGAACCCCGTGGGGGTAGATCCGAACTTCCCGCAGCCAGAGCCGATGCAGCAGGTCGGCATGCAGGCCGCGGCCGCCGGCCCGGCCGATATTCCGGAGAGCGGCAACACCTCCCCGATGTTCCCTGCCAATCCTGGGAAACCTGATGCTGGCGTCAATGCCGGGATCGAGTCGGATGCCTATGCCAACGGCGGGGTAGTCGGGAAGAACAACGCTACGCGCAACGCGATGCCCGGGGTAGTCCGTCACAACGCCATATTCTTCGACCCGCCGCAAGATCCGAACTCAGCGATCCAGAAGAAACTGGGTGCGCTGAAGGACGATCAGGAGGGGTCAGAGTAACGTCCGCGCCATGAATCCAGACAGCAATCCGGTATTGCAGGCGATCGACTTCGGCATGGAGGTCGAGGCTTTTCTGCAGTCAGAAATCGGCCGCTACGTTGCGAAACGTGGGGAGGCCGAGGTCGAGGCCGCAGTAGAGGCTCTCAAGGTGGTAGATCCCAAGGACGCCGAAGCTGTCCGCGGGCTGCAGAACACCATCAAGGTCGCCGAGTCAGTCCTCTACTGGCTTGCCGATGCGATTCAAACCGGCCTGAATGCCCAGGCCGAACTTCACGAACAATCCAAGGAGCCTTGAACAAATGGACCAAGCCACCGAATCTGTCGCTATCTCTGACGTGACGGAAGAAGTACAAGAACGCCCGATGACCCCGCGCGAGGAGGCCATGGCTGCCATCTCCGCCGTCCGCACTGCCAATGTCGAAGAAGAGACCGGTGTGTCCTTCTCGGAAAAGGTGGCTGACCAAGTGGCAGAGCAGTTGGCAGATCCCGAGCCGGAAGCGGCCCCGGAAGTCCAGAAGATCAAGGTCAAGGTGGATGGTGTGGAGCAGGAGGTCGATGTCGACACCCTGGTCCGGACCTTCCAAAAGAACAGTGCAGCGGACCGCCGGCTTGAAGAGGCCACCCGGTTGCTGCGCGAAGCCGAGGAACGCGCCACCCAGGTGGAAGCGGCCCCGGAGCAGCAGGCCGTAGGGAAAACCCCTGATGACCTGCGTGCAGAGGCATCCCAGATCATCGACAAGATGTACGACGGTGACAAGGATGCTGCAGCAGACGCACTCGTTCAACTGATGTCGAAAGCAAGGGGCGGTGACCAGCCTACCCCGGTGCAAGCGGCCCCAGTGGATGAAGGCGAAATCACCGATCGCGTCCTGGCCCGAATGGCTGTGAATGCGGCATTTGAGAAGGTCAAGACTGACTACCCGGACATCATTTCCAATCCGGATCTGGAAGTCCTCACCGCAATGAAGATCGATCGTGCTGTTGCCTCGGGTACGCCCCGGGCGCAGGCCATGCTCGATGCTGCGGCCGAGGTCTATCGGACCATTGGCAAGGAACCCGCCGGACGCCAGAAGCCTGCACCAGTCAATAGCCGACAGGACAACAAGGCCCGTCTGGACAACATCCCGACGGCATCCGCAAGCGCCACCCCGAGCGAATCACCGCAGGAGAATACCTCTCCGTCGTCGGTCATCGCCGAGATGGCAAAGAAACGACTGGGCCAATCACTGGCCCTCTAGCCTACTAGGAGAATATTATGGCTGGTCAAATTTGGGTTACCAACTCGCTTGGTGGCTATATGTACTCGGACCAACTGTCCAAAGTGCTGCGCTACGCTGTTCAACCGATGTGCAAGTTCCGCCAGTTCGCTGACGTCAAGGACGCTGCTGTCCAGGGCAAGGGCAACGGCGACACCTTCCACTGGAACGTCTATTCCGACATCGCGTCGCAAGGCACGACCCTGACGGAAACCTCCGTCATGCCGGAATCGAACTTCACGATCACGCAGGGTACGATGTCGATCACCGAGTTCGGCAACTCCGTCCCCTACACCGGCAAGCTGGACGACCTGTCCGAGCATCCGGTCAAGGAAGTGATCAACAAGGTTCTCAAGAACGACGCGACGAAGGCATTCGATATTGCCGCTCACGCCGAGTTCAACAAGACCCCGCTGCGCGTCGTCGCCACCTCGACCCACACCGCGTCCGTCGCT
>OFRC01000134.1_pt1 | contig 21935 bp, 19 predicted proteins | sample 1543051 | NCBI WGS metagenome assembly OFRC01 (sample SAMN07774231, study PRJEB24372) | wastewater metagenome
TGGATCAGACTTTTTGTTCAAGGGACTCCACCACAATGAACAAAGCGTTAAATCTATCGAGGGCTTAGACTATGCTTGGGTCGAAGAAGCACAGACCATCACATCTAACAGTATTGATATTCTTGTACCGACAGTTCGTAAACCAGGCAGTAAGATAATTTATACCTATAACCGATTAAAAACAGAAGATCCTATTCACAAACGATTAGTGATTGAGGGAAGACCTAATACACTTATAATCAACGTCAACTACGACGTAGCTATGAAGTACAATCTATTTCCCGAAGTCCTTAGAGCTGAGATGGAAGACGATAAAGAGCGTAGACCTAACCTGTATCGTCATAAGTGGTTAGGCGAACCTAATAACCTGGAGGGTAGGATCTACAAAGACTGGGCTATTATCGAATCAGTACCACATGAAGCACAAATTGTAAGACGAGGACTAGACTTCGGATACAGCGTTGATCCTGCTGCTGTGGTTGATCTTTACTATTATAATGGTGGCTACATTCTTGCCGAGAGACTTTACCGCAAGAGAATGCTCAACAACCAACTAGCAAGCTTTCTCGCTAACTTAAACGAACCTAATACACTCATCATGGCAGATAGTGCCGAGCCTAAGAGTATTGCTGAAATATCTATGGAAGGTGTGCCTATTGTCGGTGTAAACAAGAAAGGATCAAAAGAAAAAGGATACTTAAACTACTCGATTGACTACATGCAGCAACAGAAGATTAGTGTTACATCTGCTTCTAAGAACTTAATCAGTGAATACGAGGACTACCTCTGGGCTACTGACAAAGATGGTAAGACACTGAACAAACCAGAAGAAGGTAAAGACCACGCACTTGATGCCGTAAGATACGCTTTTGACAGCCTCAGACCTCAAGACGATGATGACGATGATGACTACACAACAGGTAACGTAAGAACATGGTAAGGAGATCCCATGCTAACTGAACTAGGCAAAGTACTAACCGACAAAGGCTTCGACCACATAGTAGATATGTTTGAAGCTAACCCCAATGACAAGCCAGTCATGGGCTTTATGAAGAATGACAAGATGACTCACTACCGAGTTGAGCGTATAGACAAAGTAAACCGTAAAATCTGGGCACAGCCTACCACCTTATTCATGGAAGATGAGGTTGATATTGTGGATAAACCTAAGAGGAAAAAGAAGAAGTGAAGTACGGCACTAGAGAACAAACAAATCAAATCGACTCAGAGGGATCTACTCTGAGTTCTCTAAAAGTTTACAATGGTGGCGAAGTAGTTAAAGATCTAGTCAAACACAAGATGAGAGTAAAAGTAGCTGATGTGAAGCAAGAGATGATTGAGTTTATGAAGTTCTCTGATGATATCCGTAGAAAGCGTGAAGCTCATACATTGGTGGTACTCAAGGATGATCCGACAACTCTACCCGCTTTTGTAGTTGAGTTTCCCAAGTTTAATTCTGATGATAGTTATTTCGTAATATTACAGTGGACAGAAGTAGCGTAGTCTGGTACATTAGCATTATAAGCTTAACTACCTAGTACAATACGGAGTCTGGCGCAAGGAAACTGTACTAGGTTGAGTTACTCCTATTTAACTAAAGACAACATATTCGACAGATACACTACTGCTAAACAGTACACCGATAGTCTGACCGATCCATTCCCAGAATACTCACGACTTGCAGCAAACCGACCAAGCCCTAATATCGACAAGCAGTACCCTAAGACTACAGACGGTACTACTGCTTCAATCATCCGCAAGACACCACACCGTGTTATTCAGCAGCTTCCTACTGGAGTCGTGAAGTCTGATACTGAGGATTGGTTAAGCGTTGTAGCAAGCTTTGTATACACAAATAAGATCATTCCATCTGCTAACGATGAGTACGCTCTCATTACTAAGTGTTGGAACATCGTAGAAAAAGCTATGACATACGGTGCATACCCAGGGTACGTACCTTTTGTAGAACATGGTGGATACTTCTGTACTGATCTAACACTTCCTTTCTGGGGCGATGTATTCTTCCAAAAGGGCAAGAAGTCTGACTCTGACTCTAAGTTCTTATTCATGCGGTCATGGTGGCAGCCTGAAGACATTGATTCCCTTATAGACCGAGAACAGAAACTCAAGAAAGCCGCTAGTGAACGTGGCGAGAAGTATGAATCTACCTGGGACATCAAAGAGCTTGAACGTGTTAAGAACATGCTTACAGCCAAAGATGACAAAGCCATGACTGAAGCTGAGAAGAAGAAGAATGGCGTTAATGATGGTGCTATCGAGATCATTACAGGTTTCCAGCGTGGCGTAGGTGCTGAGTTTATTACTTTCCATCAGAACTCTAAAGCCATTCTTCGTGTTAAAAAGAACAAAGATCCTCGTGGTGAGATCCCACTTAACTTTATGTACATGGATATTGATGGCTCTAATCCTTGGGGTCGGGGCGTGGTAGACCTTGTAGGATCTTTGCAAAACTTAATTGATGGTGATATGCAGATGTACCAGTTCAACCGAGCTTTGATGTTAGCTCCTCCTATGATTAAACGGGGCAACTGGAACAAAACCAAAGCCAAGCTTGCTCCTAACGTGTTGATTGACCTTGGTGTAGGTGAAGGTAATAGTCTTGATACTCTCAAGATTGATACTACAGCGATTGCTAACTACCCTAACTTATACGGATTACAGAAATCTCAACTGCTTAACTTAATGGCTTCACCTGATACTTCAATCTCTAGCGATGTGGGTAACCCAGGCTTCTCTAAGACTCCTGCAGGAATCAACCAACAGGAATCTAACATATCTGTTGATGATAACTATGTTAGAAAGATGTTTGAGTCATGGTTTGAGAACTGGTCTGAGACAGCTATCAACCTGTACTTTGCTGAACGATCTGGTATAGAAGAACTACAGTTAGATGATGACACTGCCGATCAACTCCGTAAGCTAGCAGCCGAGGGTAAGTTTGACATTGAAATGCTAGGCGATGACAACAAAATAACCATTGATTACGACACCGCTACTCCAGCACTAAAGTTTGAAGTAGACGCTTCTACCTCAAAGATCCAAGACGATAATAAGCAACTCGAAGCATTAACAGGACTTTCTAAAGTAGTGGATGGTTCACCAACCCTACAACAGTTAGTGCCAATGGATAAGAAAGTTGGACTATGGAACGCTCTTGTATCCGCAAGTGGCGTGGAAGATCCTGAAGACCTTACTATCTCAGACGAAGATATACAGATGATGGAACAGCAGCAGCAAGCTCAGGCGGAGCAGGCTCAGATGGCTCAACAAGGTATGCAACCACAACTACCTGAAGGCGAACAACCCGCAGAACAAGCTGGTGAGCCACAGCCTGAGATGGAACAAGAACTTCCTGGCGATCCTACTTCTCTTGATGGAACAATGCAGCATGAACAGGCTGAACCACAACAGTTCGAGCAACAGGAAGATATGCACGATCCACAAGATACTCAGGATGAAGAACTAGTCCAACTGCTGCAAGCTGCTGGTGCAGATGACACGCAGATCCAAAGGGCACTCGCTATGTTACAAGCAGGCTACTCAGATCAAGACATATTACAAATGTTAGGAGGTCAAGGTGAATGAAGATCAAGTAAAACTACAGACTCAGCACGTTCTTGAAATGACTAAACAGAATGCACAACTTTGTTTAGATCAAGCAACATCTTTAGACGCAACTCACGAAGTCAAAGCCGTTAAACAGGCTCTACAACAGGCTATAGATGAAATAGATAAGGAGTTGGCATGACACAAGTATCTGATGATTTACTCCCAAACAACAGCCCTCTAGCTTTCCAAGAACCCGAAGAGCAAAAAACTGAACGCAACAAAGCTAAAGCAGAGGCTCTTAAAGCAATGCCCGTTATTGAAGCTGAGGCTACACGACTAAGAGAACGTATTGCATTTAGGAATGGTAACGCTGCTATCACCGTAGACCTAAGTAAAGAACCTGCACAGCATCAACGTGAGATGTATGGCAATCAGCAGGTTATTAAATACTTAGTAGAGGAGCTTCAAGAACTCGAAGAAAAGATTGAGGATTACAAAACTATGTAGGTAGCGTAGGGGCTATGAGCGTAGCCCCTACGGTGTCTATATCCAAGCACCCAGTCTCGACCCTGTAAGAGTCGTATAAAACACAAGGAGAATGTATGGCAGATGAGCCTACAACAGACGTAAATGCTGCAGCAATAGACGCAGTAATGGAAGAAGATCAGGACACTTCCCCAACGATTTCGTCAACCGATGAAAAAAAACCTGATGTGGAAGCAACTGAAGAGAAATCTGAAGAAGCTACAGAAACAGAAAGCGACTCATCAGACCAAGAGTCAGAGGAATCTGAAACTAAACCTGATGAATCAGCAGAAGAAACAGAAAAACCACAGGGCAAAGCCGAGGAACGGAAGCAACAGCTTAACACGGAAATTAGAGATCTAGTTTCCCAGCGTAACGAACTTAAAGCAGAAGTCGAAAAGATCAATGCACAAGTTTATCAGCCCGCAACTGTAGATGAGCTGCAAGAACAAGGAATGAGCGCACTTGAAGCAAGAGTTGAAGCTATGGCACAGGCACAAGAGATGGAGAAATTCAACTCGCAGGTGGCAGAAGCACAGCTAACAATTGAGAGTGAATCAAACCGAGTGATTACTGACTTTCCAATCTTCAACCCAGATAGTGAGGAGTACAATGCCGAGATAGCTTCACAAGCTGGTCAATTGCTACAACAAAACCTCATTACCGATCCGAATTCAGGTCAAATTATTGGCTCGAATTTATCCCCTTATCAGTTATATAAAACCCTAGCCGCAGCACACTCTTCAAGCGCAGCTCAAGGGCAAATCAAGGGACAGAAAGCGACTGAACAAATGTTAGCCTCGGCTGACGTAAAGGGAAGTGCAGCTCCTGCAAAACCCAAGGTTAGTGCTATTGACGCAATACTAGAGGATGTTGACGGCGTTTAAGAAAGGAAAGCCCCATGGCTCAGAACTACGCTTCAGCTACCCTGGATAAGATCGACGAACGATATTTCCAGAAAGCTCGAACAGACGGAATCATCAACAAAGGAATGCGCCTTGATTTCAACGGTAAAAACTCAGTAACAATCTACAACGTCGACACAGTAACAGAGACAGACTACGTTCGTAACGGAGCAAACCGTTTCGGAGCACTAGCTGAACTCGGTACAGGTGTACAGACTTTTACTCTTTCACAAGACAAAGCCTTCACCTTCACTGTAGACCGTGGTAACTATGCTGACAGCCAAATGGTTACAGAAGTTGCTAAGGCTGTACGTCGTCAAGTTCGTGAAGTATCAGTTCCAACAACTGACATCTACCGACTTGCTACGCTCAACGCTTACGCAGTTGCTAACTCACAAGGTACTTCAACGGTTATCTCAAGCTCAAACGCTTACCAACTATTGATCGCTCAAAAAGCAGCAATGATTAACCTACTTATTGACCCAACTAACGTAGTTGTGTTTATGAACCCAACAGTTTATAACCTACTTCGACGTGACGCTGAGTTTAAGGTTGCTTCAGAAGGTGCATACCGAGATGTTAAGACTGGTAATGTTGAGACTATCGACGGTATGAAAATCGAAGTTGTACCAGCAACTTACCTACCTGCAACTGCTGGTTACCTATTGGTAGCTGACGACGTTGCAATCGCTCCAACCAAGTTTGATATGATCCGTACTCTTGATGATGTACAGGGCATTGATGGCTGGGTTGCAGAAGGTCGTCGTTACTACGATCTCTTTATCCCTACAAACAAGGGTAAAGCTATTCGTTACCACACTAACGCCTAATACCAAGTTACTTAATAGAAAGGTCATTACATGGCAGAACGACAAGGAAATGGCGGCTCTACACTACCTAGTGGTGTATACCGACACAAAGAAACTGGTCAAGAGATCATTGCTACTGAAACTGAAAAGTTTGGCAATCCTCAAGCTGACGCATATGTACGCCTAGGCTACGAATATGTTGGCGAAGTTACTAGCAAAGCGGGCAAAGAAGCCGTCGATGCTTTAGCAGATCCTAGCGCAGCCCCTATTGCCACCCCACAGGGTGTCAAGAGTGTAGCTCAACTTGAAGCTGAGTTGGCTGAAGCTAAAGCTAGAGAAGCTGAGGCTCGTGAAAAAACTAAAGAAGTAAAGGCTGAAGAGAAATCTGAAGCTCCTAAAGAAGAGAAGAAAGGTAAATAATGGCTAACCCTACTACTCCTTACCTCGGCAATGATGGCCGACTATGGATTAACGTATCTGAAAACAAAACACTTGCTGCCACTGAATTTGGTTGGGTACAGAACATCATCGCTGATGGTCTAACCCTAACTGCTCCAGCCTCTGCAACTGTACTAGCTGGTTCAGAACTTACTATTCGTGTTGGTGGTGTACCTAAGACTAGCGCACCTGTTGGAACTGGTGATAGTGGAAGCATTGGCTTCGTACTAACTCCTGCTTCTGGCGATGGTGTAACTGGTAACGGTTTCACTGCAGCAATTAACAAAGGTGTTACCTATGTTAAAAGCGGTGGTAAAGTCGGTGATGAAATCACTCTATCTTGTGGTGGTGCTAACACAGCTAAAGCTTGGAACGTTTCAAACGTAAAGGGTGCAGTAGCTAACTGGACACGAACAGCATAGTTTAATTAGTAGCGGTATACCCCACGATCATATAGACTTATATCGGAGTATGACGGGATAAATACCGCTACACCCAAGGATTTTATGGATAATCAATTCTACGACGAACAACAAGAGAAAAACTTAGCCTCGTCACAGTATGACGCTCAGATGGCTAAACTGTCTTCTATTGAGAAGACTTTTGTTAACTCGTTTACCGTATTGATTAAATTCCTAGATGGACAAACTACTAAGACCGAAGTTGTAAACCAACTAAAATCTGTAGGTACTCCAGATGCTTTAAAGGTAGTACAGGCTGTTAAAGAACTAGATCGAACTACTAAGGAAAACAAGCTCGACACAAGCGACCTAAAAGCCGTTCTTATCGAAGCTTTAGCAGAACTCAAAAAGATACCTAAAGACCATGCAGAAGCCCCAGAGCAACGTGAGAGCGTAAGTGTTTCAAACATATCAGAAGTTAACTCAAGATTAGATAAAGTAGCTGAACGAATCGAAAAAGCTATATCTAAGATTAAGTTAGTTGCTGAAGCTCCAAAGGTAGATGTAAAAGTCCCTGAAGCTAAAGTCCCGATAGTTAACGTAGCACCTACAGACCTCAAGCCACTGCAGACTGCACTTAAAGACTTACTCACTGGTGTCAAGGGTATTAAGATTCCTGAAGTACCTAAGACTGATTTATCTAAGTTAGAAAAAGAAGCCGAAAAACATACAAAACAATTACAAAAGCTTATTGAAAAGCCTATTGCTGTAGCTGGTGGCGGTGGCGGTGGGAATGGTACACCATACGTTGATTCTACTGATAAACCTGTGCACCCTGTACTTAATCCTGACGGCTCTATACGAACATCCTCGTCTACAACCAACTACACCACAAGAATACGTACAGACTCAGTGAATACAAACTATACCTATATAGGTAATGCAATCACAGGCTCATCACAAGCTAGTGCTGTATGGCAGATTAAGCGATTGGATACCACTACAAATTTAGATAAATTATGGTGTGACGGCAATGATTCATTCGATAACATCTGGAATAATAGAGAGAGCTTGAGTTACTCATGAAGGCTACTTACAAGAAATACTACAATCTTGATTCTGATACCGAAGCTTCGTATGTTAAGTGGAATATATCAGATGGGGGTGATGTTGAAGTCCCTGACCTTACCACTACGGGAGAGATGGGTTCAACTAAAGAAGACTTAGATATTCTGATAGACCAAGTAATACAAGGATATGAGGTGATCTAATGGCAGTAATTATTTCAAATGGTAACACTGATCTACATACCGTTAGCGGGCACTACCGAGTAGAATCGTATAACTTGTCTGCTTTTAATAGCACTAGTTTATCTCTAGCCTCTACCCGTACGATTTCCTTAACATATGCTAACGCTGGTAACGCCCAGGGAATTGTCATTGCACTTGGAGGATCGTCAACATTCACAAAAGATGTTACCGTCACCCTTAAAGAGTCAGGAACCATCCGAGCCTCAAAGACGCTTACCGCATCAACCATTTGTAATAGCACAGACCCATCGGGATTTTGGATTACGCCATTCACGTTTACCACTCCCTATGCAGTTACCACTGCTGGTGGTGTATGGACACTAGAAATAACTCAAGGTGCAGGTACGGGTGACTGGACAATATTAACATCTAATGGAACTGCCCCGTTCTATGCTGCCTGGTGCGATAACGCCGTTACATTCAGCAATAACGATACGGTAATCTGTAAAGATATCGTTACGGTATCTCAAACCTGCACTATAAAAGGTACACTTGGCACAGGTGACACAGCGAATGCTGTAGCTGTTTGGGTCTGCAAATCAGATTCTCCGCCAACTGCTACTAATAATGTTGCAAAGTTCCAGATACAACCCGCCGCAACAATGACATTATCTATTGATGGCCTTATAACACTAGGAGCACATTCTGGTTGGCAGGCTGGCACTCAAGCATCACCAATACCAGCTTCAAAAGCTCTTACGTATGACCAAATCCCATTAACAGTTGGAACAGCACATGGTATTAAAAGTATTGGACCATTCTCATCCTTACGCTCATCATATTTTTTCTTTGGTGAGGTACCAGCTAACCGACAGTACACCCTTACTGCTCAAGCAAATACTGGGGCATCTTCATTTTCAGTTGCTAGTACAACAGGCATATCTAATGGTGACGTCTTCTTCATCAACAATATGGCAGCAACTAGCAACACTACGGTTACTTACTACACCGTAACTGGTACGACCGCCACCACTGTTTCTGTTACGCCTACGATAGCTACAAGCAATAGAATCGCTGGGGCTACCGCATACAGAGTAAATGGGTTTGGTATAAACTTCGTAAGAACCAATACTACGGGGGCACAAACATTCTCATTTGGGGTTCCATCAAATTTCTATATGTCTGGCGTTAGTATGTATGTAACCAATCAAGCAACTAATAACTCCTTCAACTTCAACTATGCGGCGACTTCTCAATCCCTTGAGCTAAATGCGAGTTATCGTTCTCAGTGGGTTATAGAGAATTGTGTAAGAGGAACCACTAGTTCAGTATTCCTTGCTATTGGATATTCTCCGTACGATGGCATAAGGATAGAGGGATGTCATGGATTTGGTTCAACAACAACTATGTCAGGATTTACTCAATCAGATGCATGGACAGCAGGTACCTATGTGATAAAAAATAACTTTAATGGGTTGCAGTATAACGGGTATATGCTGCCTGGTAATACAGGCTATATAGTCTGGGATATAGAAGACAACTATTTTGAAGCACTTTCAATAGGGGTGTTGCGTGGGAAAAACTCCACGATAAAGAACAACTACATACGTGGTGGTTCAAGTGGAGGCTGGCAATGGTATCTTGAGAACTTCATCAACTGCACAGAATGGTCTGGCAACACTTGGGATGGTACACCAACATCACTACGCTTCCAGCAGTCTGTTATCAATCTAACAATGCGAAATGAGCTTGGGTTAAATAGTCCTGGAACGACCTCACATATATATCCAGATGCTGGCTGTAATCTTATCAACGTAGTTATGGAAAAACCGAACTTCGTACCAATTATTTCAACAACTAACCAACTTGTAGTTATTGAGGGTACACGACTCGCTATTACTAACTCAAACTCTGTTACAAATGCCGACTCTAGCTGGTTCAGAACAGGGGAAATAGTCCGAACAGGTACAGGTCTTGCAGATACTACCGTCCGAACGGCTGGTGGGTTTGCTATGCGATTTATGCCCGTATCTAGTACACAACTGTTAAAGTGGGAACAGACTATCCCGATTGGCGACATCTCAACTAAAACTATGACTATTACTTGTTGGGTGTACATTAACAATGCGGCTTACTACGCTGGTACACATACCAAGCCAACACTTTCAGTGAATTACGACAACGGCACAACCCTCTCATCAGTAGCTACTGGTGCAACGGGCTGGCAACAACTCGCCGTTACATTCACCCCTGCAACTTCTTATGGACAAGTTACCGTTAAAGTAACTGGTGCAACTGACGCTACTGGGACTAACCGATACTTCTATGTAGATGACGTAAACGTAGCTTATCCCGCTGGCTACCAGGTAGATCTCGGAAGTTTGGATTTATGGGCTGCTGGTTTACCTGTTGCCCCTACTATAGCCACTATGCCAAGTATCTCAGGTATTTGGTCGGTTCCTGAGTCAGTAGCCAAGGCCACACCAGGTTCGATCGGTAAGAGCATTGCACTAACCAATGTACTGGCAAAAGATTCACTAAGCTAATAGTTAGTTGAGGCACTGCCAATAACTGCACTATCAATGCAACACGACAAAACGCAGTTTATCTTTCTGGTGCTGTTGGTAATATATTCAACAACTGTAATTTCGGGACTATGGCAACAAATACAGTAGATATATTTGCCGTTACAGGATCACTTAACCAGAACTACTGGAACGCTTGCTACTTTGGTTCAGCTTCACTACATACAAACTACCTCAACCAACTTGATACAAGTATCACTAAGTTTCAGAATATGGATGGTAATACCTCTAAACACCGATGGATTACCAACTACGGTCAATGGTGGAGTGCAGGAACAGGCTTAACAGATACCACCGTTAGAACTGCTGGCTCGCTGTCTGTTGTTAGCAAACCCGAGAACGCTACCACAGGCTCAAGTTGGACATTCAAGATACCAGCTAACCCAACCTCGCAAGCTGGCATATTTGGCTATGTATACCGAAACGCTACATTCTCATCAGGGACATTAAAAGTCGAACTATTCTTACCTGGCACACTTCTTACTGCAACACCAGATGCAACTTATACTTTCCCAACTACTACAGGCTCATGGCTACCGTTCAATATATCCGCCTATTACTCAGGTGCAGTAGCTCGGTATGCGATAGTTAGGATTTCTGGCGTTACTTCAACAGCAGGGGCGTACTTTTTCGTAGATGACCTTTATGATGCAGGTACAGGTAACAAGGTGGCAGGGCTTGACCTATGGGACGAGGGACAACCCTCGCAGATTATGGTTCAGTCTGACTTCTCAGTTGTCCCGAGCGCTGTATGGGGATATTCAGATAGTAATACTCAAGCAAACACTATGGGTAAACATCAATCAGATCTAAAACTTTCCAACGTACTTATTAAAGATAAACTGAGCTAATTCTTGACAATCATTAGCTAGAGCGGTATACTCCACTTGTAATGAATACTCTACAAAAAACTATGCTCGTAGTTGTAGTAGTAACCCTATCTATCTTGGGTCGGTATCAGCATATCTCTAGTCCAATGGCTGCTCCGATAGTCCATGTTAATAAACTACGAGTTGTAACAATCGAGTCTTTAAATGCCCAGATCAATAAAGTTAGGTCTGATGGTGGTCTACAACCCCTGACAGAGAGTCCATTACTTGATGAGAGTGCTTCTGAAAAGGCTAACGAGATGATTGCTGAGGGTGAACAACCCAATCCACATCTCAATAAATCAGGTATAGAGGGGTACACAAAAGTATTTAGGCATATGCCCAGTTGTAAGTATGCTAGTGAAAACCTGATAATGTACTCGGATGATCGGTTATCTAGTACTGAGGCTGCGGTACAAGCTTGGATGAATAGTCCAGCTCATAGAGATGCAATACTTAAACCAGATGCAAGGTATGTAGGGTATGCAATAGTAGGTAGGTTTGTTGTTCAGCATTTTTGTGTTTTATAAGTAAGTATGATACAATCACGATAAATAGTGAATCCAATACAACGGATAGCTACACTCTTGATCTATACCCACGACGAGAGATTATTTAAACGTAATCTTTTGGAGATAATATGGCAGAAGCACCATCAACATATAGATCATATCTACAATCTCTCGCAAATAGTGGCAATAAAGAAGCACTAGGACTCCTGCAGGTTGTAGGTGATGATTTTCGAGTAAATGATACATTTCAGAATAAAGGAACAGCAGTAAGTGGGCAGGGCTACTCTTACGATAAAGGAACAATCAACAACCTAAACTCAAAGTATTCAGGCTTATTTGATGCAAATGCCTCACCATCTATAAATGTTGCTAAATCTGGCGGTTCATCTACTGGCGGTTCATCTAATGCAGGTCAAATTGCTCAATACGATCAAGGTATAGGCAATATCAATAGCTCAATCGGCCGACTAGATGGTGAGCTTAATGCTGGCTACCAGAATGCAGATACAGCTTACAACTCATCTGTAAACAAACTTCTTCAAGCGAAAGCAGATAATGAAGCAGGTTACAAAAAGAATGTAGACACAACTAAACAAGACTACGTTGGTTCTAAAAATACTATTAACGTAAACACTGGAAACTCACTCAACGCACTACAACGACTACTCGGCTCTAAGGGTGCAGGTGGTTCAAGTGCTGCTCTTATCTCTGCTCCAGAAGCTGCAGCTCGACAGGGTACACTACAACGTCAGGGTGTGGGCGATACATTCGGTAAGAATATTCAATCTCTTGATACAGGCTGGAATAACTACGTTCGTGATACTGAGAAAGAAAAGCAAGGCTATGAAGATAACCGAGTTAATCAACGTAACCAAACTCTTGCAAACGTGAATAACACACGTGCTAGTCTATTGCAACAGTTAGCAACATTAGTAGGTCAAAAGACTTCACTACAAGGTGGAAACGCTACTGCAGCTTCTCAGGGTTATCTTGACGAAGCCAACAACTTACTTGGTCAAAATGCTGGGCTGGGTGTACTTAGACCAGTCGCTCAGATTGCTCCAAGTGTTTACACACCAGGAACAGTAGCAGATTACACTGTAAATCCTAATGCTGCACCTACTGTAAATGGTCAAGCTCCAGGATCAACAGATTATGCTTCACCGTTCTTACAACTATTATTAGGAAAGAAAGAGCAACAGAATAACTTAGGAGCTTAACGTGTTTAATAACCTAAAGAAGTTACTCGGATTATCAGATAATACCCAGACAACTAAACCCAACCAACAAGCTGCACTACAACAACCTCTAGTAAGTCCTGTTCAAACTCCTCAGCAAATACCGAATAGTATTCGTCGACCAGCTAATCCAGGCAAAAACTACCTTGGTTCAAATGGGGATATACAGCTTTCACAACCAGGCTGGCGAACTAACCCAGTTCAAATTCCTTCTTGGAAAGATCCTCTTATGTATGGTCAGAAGAATGAACAAGGTGTAGTTGAGGGCGGATTTGAAGGAAGTGGCTCTCTCTACATAAACCCTGCTGATATAGACCCAAGTAAACGTAAACCAATCTATAGGGTGACTTAATGGCAAGTCTACTAAAACGCCTGAAAAATAACGTAGTTGATCTCTTTGATGCAAACACAGAGTCAGATCAACAGAAACGCCTTGTACAAGGTCAGCCACGCTTTTACCAGCAACAGCAAGCACAGCCTAATGTACAAGTACGTCCTCAAGGTCAGCAGAGTACCCTACAACAAGGTTTGCAGGTTAAACCGTCTAGTTTTACTGGAGCAGGTTTTAATACCGCACAGGCGACTCCTAAGCCTGTCACACAACTACCAGCGTTACCATCGGGTAAGCCTGGTATATTTGATATCTTGAAAGAAGTACCAAAAGCTTCAGCCGATACTATAACAGGGGCAGTCAAGGGGCTTGCGAAAGGCGTATATGAAACTGGGGACACCGTAGTAAACGCTACTCAGTTAGGAATTGCTAAAGCTAAAAATGATCAACAAACTGCCGACTACCTCAGAGGTCAGTTAAAAGAGAGCGCCCAACAGTCTCTACCTGGTGCGCTAACTCACGGCTCGACAGTGATCGGTAACACTATCGGTACGAGCCTAGCAGCTCCAAGTATTTATAAAATGGAACAAAGGGGCGAGATACCTCTTGGTGAAACTAACCGTATTCTTAACGAGAACTACAACCAATCTGGACTTGATACAAGCCAAAGTAAAGCCACTGCCGCTCGTAAGATCTATGGTGCTGGTGCTGAACAGGCGTTTAATATAGCGACTCTTGGTGTAGGTGCAGAAGCTGCTACAGCAAAAGCTGGTCTAGGCGGAGTATTCAAAATGGGTGCAGAAACAGGTATAAAATATGGACTTCCTGCAGGTCTGGCTCAAGTAGCCCAAGAAGATAATATCACTCCACAAAGCGTAGCGCAGACTTTAACGAATAACGTAGTTGGCGCTGCAGCTCTACCAATTGTAACTGGTGTAGCTGGTCAAGGTATACGCAATCTAGCAAACAGAACCCCACTTAATGAGGTCGGTGCAATCGGGCGCGATGTAAGACCTACAGCTAGACCTAACGAAACCGCAGTTTTATCAGATCTACAAGACGTAAACTTAGGTAGAGTAAAAGATCCTAATGTTATCAATCAAACACTAAAACAAGCCCGTCAGGTAGGCGAACGATTAGGTATTGATGTAGTTACGGGTACTCCTTACGAGATTAACCAGCGTATTAACGCAGCGTTAGAGCAAGTACCACGCTCACAATCAGTACCAAGCCCAACAGGGCGACAGGTTGTACAAAATCTTCCTGATTTAAATTCTTCATCACCTGGTATTGTATCACGACTGCAAGAACGGTTAGGAATTAAACCTCTTAATACCACAGGCGGCAAAGCTGGTGGAGTAAATGAGCCAACTATTATAAACGATTTAACTGGCAAGGAGATACCAAATCCTAACTACAAGCCTACTATCGTAGACTCCTCAAACTTCACTGGTACTACTGGAGTATCACTCAAGCCTACAAACAAAATATTTGCGGGTAACGAACTAGAATCCCCTAGGTCTGCGGGGTACACAGGAGACGCTGTAAATAGAAGAATGAGACAAATACAAGCTGGAGAACGCCCTCCTGTTACAGTAGCTGTTAATGGAAATCAACTAGTAGCAGTCGAGGGTAATCATACACTGGAGGCTTATAAACGGCTTGGAATAAATGATATTCCTGTTATAGACCAGACAGGAGGGCGTTTGTCTAGAGACGTAGGAGCTGTGGGGCGAGATGTTCTACAAGAATCCACAAACCCCAACCGATCCCGATCCACACCGCAGGAAATCCCAAATACAACGCAACAGCGTACAGTTGGGAATCGCCCAGGCGAAAGTCTCTTTCCAGAACAAAACTTACCCGTGAGTACAGCGCAAAAGTCATTACCAAAGACAACCCTAAGAGAAGCAGATCTACCATCTCAGACTCGCAACCGTGGGTTCATAGATACCATATTCAATGATCCTACAACTTCTGATAAGGTTCGTCAACAGCTAATAGATCTCGATACCTCTTACCAAACTCGAAACACCAAAGCTTTACAGACTAAAGCTGCCACTCTTGTAAAAGAATCTCAAGACGCAGCACTTAGAGTTGCTATGGGCGATAAGTCAGACGTTGGTGTTGCTGTTGGATCAGAACTCATTAAGAGTCTTCAACACGATGGAAACTATGAACAGGCTATCCAAGTTGCTCAGACACTTGCTCAGAACTTAACTGAAGCAGGTCGAACAGCTCAAGCTGCCTCTATATATGGAAAGCTAACACCAGAGGGCGTACTTAGATTTGCTCAAAAAGAGATCAATAAATATAACGAAGCCACTGGAAGAACAGGCAGTAAAGCTGATAAAGCTATCAAGCTAGACGAAACCGTAGCCAAGAAACTAACTGAACGTGCCCAAAAGATTGAGAAAATGCAAGAGGGAGCAGCTAAGAATCTTGAGGTAGCCAAACTTAAAAAAGACGTATACGACACCATGCCTGCCACTGCTCCACAAGTTCTCGGTACATTACAGACTATGGCGCAACTCCTAAACCCTAAGACTATCATTAGGAACTTAGGTGGTAACTCGATGTTTGCAGGACTTGAGAATGTATCACAGACTCTTGGTGCTCCACTTGACGCAGCGATTAGTGCTGTTAGAGGTAGTGAGCGAACAGTAGCTTTACCTAACTTAAAGCGACAATTCAAGGGTGCTAAAGAGGGGTTCGGTGAAGAATTTAACGCAGCTCGTCAAGGCGTAGATGTAGGAAATGGAACTCAGTTTGATCTTGGAAACCAGAGAACATTTAATAAAGGTGCATTAGGCGGTGCTGAAACTGCTATGAATATCGTACTACGTGCTCCTGATGAGGGTGCTAGGCGTGGTGCAGCATTCGATACTCTAGAGGGGCTAAAAAAAGCTAACAAAACAGATATACCTACAGCTTCAATGGAAGAAGCGGCTCAGGCTACTGGACTCTATAGAACATTCCAAGATAACTCTAAAGCAGCACAAGTATTTAGTGGTCTAAAGAAAACGCTCAACAAAGTAGGTATTGAACGAAATGGTGCTACCTTTGGACTCGGAGATCTTGTAGTAAAGTACCCTAAAACGCCAGGCAACATATTATCAAGAGGTATAGACTACTCCCCGCTAGGACTTACTAAGAGTATTTTTGAAATTGCTAAACCTATATTCGGGCAAGAATTTAACCAAAGAGAATTTGTTAATAGTACGTCTCGTGCAACCGTTGGAACTGGTGGACTTGTTGGTGGCGGTGCAGTACTTGGAGCACTTGGAATTATTACTGAGAAACCAGAAAAAGATACCGACCTTAGAGGACTCCAGAAGAAATCTGGTCAGGGTGGTTATCAAATCAACACCTCTGCTCTTAAACGCTTTATCTTATCAGGATTTAATAAGGATGCCGCTAAAATTAGAGATGGCGATCAGCTTGTAAGTTATGACTGGGCACAGCCAGCAGCTATTCCTCTCTCAGCAGGAGCAGCGATTGGCAAAGGTGGAAGTGCAAAAGAGGGCGCAGGTCGTTCTGTAGATTCATTAGCAGAGGGTATTAACACACTCTCTGAACAGCCACTTGTACAGGGTGTACAAAAGTTCTTCGGATCAACTAACTCATCTCAGGGCGTAGTTGATAAGGTAACTGACACAGCTAAAGGTATACCCGCTTCATTCGTACCAACACTTTCTAACCAGGTTGGGCAACTTACTGATAACACTTCACGAAATACATTCGATCAAAACCCATTTAAAGAATCTGCAAATATGGTTAAGGGTCGTATACCAGGTGCAAGAAACACACTACCAGCTAGAGTAGACTCTTTGGGAGATAAGCAAGAAGTTTACCAGAACGGCTCAAATAATCTATTTAACGTGTTCTTAAACCCCGCCTTTGTATCTAAGTTCAAGCCATCAGAAGAAGCCAAATTAGCACTTGATGTTTACAACCGTTCGGGAGAAACTAGCCAAGCTCCACGGGTTGTAAGCAGAACTCAAAAAGTTAATGGAGAAAACATCACACTAACAGGCCAACAGCAAGCCGATCTTCAACAATATATTGGTAATCGAACAAAGACATTCTTCGGAGACCTCAATAAAGATCAGTCATTCCAAAGTAAGTCAGACGTTGATAAAGCCAAGATAATGAGCAATGGACTTGCAGATATTACTAAGGCGGGTAAGGTTGCAATCTTAGGGGATAAAGTTACAAAAAGTACAACACAAGATACAAAGTCACTTGTAGACAATCCTAGTTCTAAACTAAACTACTCAACTTCATCATCTGGTAGTGCAAAAAGCTTTAAAGATCAGTATGATTCTGCGGTCAAAGATTTGAATCAAAACAACAACAAGTACAGCCCCGTTACTAAGCAGCGTAAACAAGATGAGATCAGCCAACTAGCTGTTAAAAAGAACTTTGACAAAGACACAGTAGATCTATACGGCATGAGTAAATCTAAAGCCCTAGACTTCGCAGATTCACAATCAGATCCAGAAAGCTACAAAAACAAACTCGTAGCCTACGGTGACGCTAGAGTTAAAGCAGGACTTGATGAGTACAATAAATACCGAGATAAAAACGGTAAAGCTACTACCAAAAAAGTAGCTAAAGGCAAGGGTGGAAAAAAAGGTAAGGGTAAGAAACTAGCATTCTCTACAGCAGGATTTAAAACAGCTAAAATCGGTAGAGTCAAAGCCCCTAAACTTGCGGTCAAAAAGGCTGTATACAAAAGTAAGTACACACCAACCAAGTCGAGGGTAGCTTAAAATGCTTATCTCTACTATAATTCAAACTAAAGAACGACCTTGTACCATACGGAGTTCATTGCTTATTAGGAGCACCGTATGACTACATCAGAATTAGTATCAGCAACATTTCTAAGGGCAACAGGAAAATTACCTACTTTTACCTCTGGAACTACAAAGTGGGATAAGATTGTTGCTATAGCAAACCACAATATTAAGTCGTGGGCTACTGAACCTGGCGTTGACTGGAACTCACTTTATATTCCTAATCAGGTTCTTGGAACAGTAACAGCTACAGATACTTACGCCCTACTTCCAGCAAACATTATAAAACTCTCTAAACGACAGGGTGACTTTGTACGCATAACTAGAGGTACAGATCAGTATTCAAACTACAACATTATCGAGGCAAACTCGTTAAAAGACTTCTACTGGCAGCAAAGCAAACTAAGTAACGCCTATAGATACTGTGCTCAGATAGGTGGCAATCTAGTATTTAGTCATACCTTTACTGCTACTGATCCTGAGTTTGGCGGCACTATAACCGTTCCAGCCTACGCTTATCCTACTGAAATATCTGGAGATTCAGATGTTATACCCGTAGATAATCCGAACTGGTTAGTATGTATGACCGCAGCAGATTATGTGATGAACGATATAACTCGTGTTAGTTCATACCCTACTCTAGTAAGTCAAGCAAATGATCTAATGATATCAATGAAAGATAACAATGAAGCACAAGTAGAAATGCTTAATATGCCATGGATTGCACCTGGTGGCTTTGGCGGTTACGGGTTCTCAAATAGTGCTGGTCAGCCGCTCGGAGACCTTGAATGATAGATCCTAAGACAGCAGCTCCCAAAGCCCCACCTATCAAGCGTAAGTCAGTACGTAACTGGCTTAACGGTGTTGTAACTGATAACGATGATGCCCGTACCCCACTGGAGGGTCTGCGAGGCTCTGCAAACGTCATTCTCCAACAAGATGGTGTTGTTACGCCAAGACCATCACTAGCACTATATGGCCCACAACCTACAGGTACGATCCTAGGCGAGACCTTTGAGTTTAAAAACAATACCACTGGTGAGTACTGGATGATTAACTTACAGAAAGTCTCAAGTACTACGAGTGCATATATAGCAAGAGGACAGGATACTTCTTGGACTATATGTACTGGTAAAACCTACGATAACTCATCTATGGGGCACTTCAAGCAGATTCAAGACAAAGTTCTTATTATGAATGGAACTGATAGCCTCAGTTACTTGAACGTACCAACTTCAGCCGTAGTGCCATTCTCAGCTATTCTTGCTCCTAGCGCACCGACAGTAGTAAACAACGGATCTTCAGACCTTACAACTGCAACTACACCATTTTCAATTACTTACAGGGTAACCGCTAACTCAACAGTTGGAGAAACCGAAGCTTCAGCTTCCACAGCCCGAACTGTCAACACAGACCGAGATCTATGGAATCCAACTACTCAGAGCCTAAAAATAACATGGTCAGCAGTTACAGGGGCACAATCTTATAATGTATACATGGGTGTTGTCGGACTATTCGAGTACAAGATCGCAACAGGTATCAATGGACTTCAGTTTATAGATGACGGAACATTCCAACAAGACATTCAAACTCTATATCCAACAACTAACTCTACTGCTGGTGCTAAAGCCACTAGAGGTGAAGTTATTAATGGGCGTGTGTTCCTCGTAGGAGATAAGGATCAGCCTTTCTACGTTAGAAACGGCGGAGACCCAGGGGCAGAGTTAGACTTCTCACCATCTCACGGTGGAGGGTTCTCACTCGTAGGTAACGGAACAAAAGAAAAACCTACAGTAGTAAAGTCTTTCCGTGATGGTCGTGGTAACTCACAGATTACCGTACTCTGTCAGGGTTCAAACGGTAAGGGAAAACGATACTTGCTCACTCCATCTACCTTAGACTTTGCTGGGTCTACGATATCATTTTTTGAGGTTACAGAAGATAACGGACAAGATGGAACTGAATCTCCAGACGGGGTAGTTCTTTACAATGATAGCCTTTGGTATCCTTCTCGTGATGGATTTAAGACTACAGGAACAAAACCACAACTACAGAACATTCTTTCTACTAATCGTGTATCCAATACTATCCAAAGGGATATTAAAAACCTTAATAGTTCTGCTATGGGCACTTGTGTCGGTGTAGGCTTTGAGGGTCGGTTATACTGGGCACTTCCTGTCGGTACATCTGCTAACAATGAGATATGGGTACTTGACCTAGATCGTAAAGGTGCATGGATGAAACCATGGAGTGTATCTGCAGATTGGATGTGGCTCTACAACGATAACAATGGGCTGACTCACTTTTTAATTACTCAGAATAATCAGATCATGGAGTTCACGTATTCTCAACTTACGAGTGATAATGGTACAGCATTCGCAACAATTGGTAACTCAGGAATTATAAAGTTTTCAGATGATGGTCGTGAATGGGCAAAAGTTATACAAGTTGTGTTCACTATGCTTCGACCGCAGGGAAGCATAAACTTTACTATAGCGGGTAAGACGGAAGATGCCTCACTTGCCACTGTTGGTAGTGAGATATTCTCGACTGAATCTACAATTGCTGGCTGGTCGGAAGTTGCATGGGGTGAACGTGGTTGGTCAGAAGTGATTACTGTACCTGTAGCCTTTGGGGATGCTTCCTATGATGTGGTTGTAGAGGTCGATGAAGAACTACAGTACTTACAGTATGGCTGGAACACTACGGAAGTTGGGGCTAATTATGCCCTCTCAGACGTAATTCTGGAGTATGTTGAAATCGGTATAAAAGACTTAACATAGGAGAATAATATGGCATTAATAACTGACAAAATAACAGAAGTAGCAAACGGGCAAAATCCTGTAGCAACTACCGTAACTTCCCCAAGAGTAGGTGGTGGTACTACTTTAGCTACAGCTAACTTAGCAGGATGGCCTACAAACACAGCAGTCCACTTTGCAACCTATAAGATTGACGGTGCAGGTGCTAAGGTTGCGGGTACTCAGATTGACTGGAAAGGTATAGTTTCAGGTACAAATATTAACTCGCTTACACGTAAAGCTGGCGCATCTGATGGTGGCTCTGCTGTAGGTGATGTAGTTATGATGATGCCCACCGCTTACTGGGGTCAAGAACTTGCCGAGGCTTTAGAGTTGGAACACACAAATACTGGTACTCACAAAGATATTACTGCTACTTCAGTCACAGCAACAGGAACAGTTCAGGGTACTTCTGTTATTTCAACTGGCGATGTACAGCTTAGATCTACAAGCCTTGAAACTATCCGTTCAGAGACAGAGTTTGACTATGTTGCTTCTGGTGGGGTTTGGTCAGGTGACGCATACGCTTCAACTCGTAACGCCTCAATGACAGCAGTAACATGTTACATAAACGGACGTAGAGGCACTATCTCAGCAGTTACAGCACGATCGTTCACAGCTTCTAAAGATACTTATGTAGACATCCTTAACAGTTCAGGTACATTCTCACTCGTTTATACAGAAGTAACTAATAACGCTGCTTCGCCAGCACTAGCAGCTAACTCCATTCGTCTAGCAATTATTGTTACTGGTGCTTCTAACATTGCTGCTGCTGGATCTGTTAACCAAGGTGAAGAAACTAAAGTTCTTCCGATAGCTTCATCAATCCCCTATCAGACAACAGACTCGCTAGGGAACCTAATCTGTCCGCGTGACCCAACCAGGAAGGTTCTAGGCTATCG
>OFRC01000135.1_pt1 | contig 21764 bp, 27 predicted proteins | sample 1543051 | NCBI WGS metagenome assembly OFRC01 (sample SAMN07774231, study PRJEB24372) | wastewater metagenome
GCAATTTTCTTTATTGATGTTGATATGCAGAATAGTTCAAAAATGAACACGGACATCATGAATTCGTCATGGTAGCGATAAAAGCCATCTGTTGGGCTGTCCCAATTCATAACTACCTGAGCTTGATATATTATGCAGGTGCATTCGGCAATTTGTACTAATGTAGACCATGATTCGCGGCTTAGTCGATTACACGCCATTACAAGCAATGTAGACGCAAAAATAGAATAGGTATGGATATAGAACGGGTCAGAAACAACCGCGCCCCATGGCATAATAAAAGTAAGCAAGCACAAAAAAGCCACGACCAGCGCGGCATTCTTTTTCATTTGCGCACTCTCACTTTTGAGCCGCTTTTAGTGCCTTTTGATTTGGTGGCCATTTCTATCACCTAGTTGATTTAATTGATTAACAGGACTATATTTAATTCGCGTTCCTAAGCGCACTACGTAAAGTTATTGCCTCGCCTAGTGCGGGGCTTTTTTACAATGGCACACCCAATTTAATAACGTCTTTTCTTGTCGGCGAGTCTAGCAAACCAAGCAGCGATTGAACAGTTAGACCAAGGTCAACCGCTGGGTCGTCACAATCTATAGCTGTTGCATCGTCAAAAGATTTAAAAACAGTGCGCAAAAGGTCGCGATAAGTAGCTCCCGCAAAGCCAATCGCCGCCGCGTCATCATCTGGCTCAACCGACCCGCTCATCCACGCCAAATCGCCGTCTATATGAGTGCGCGCCTTATCGTTGCGGATCTGCTCTGTTATGGTTAAAAGATTCCTGTATTCAGTTGCGCTAAGCCCTTTAACTTTGTGAGTAGGATTAGGCGGACGAGTAAACTCTCCGGTTTCCGAATCATAAATAGCCCCAGCGAGAGTCGTGTCATAACCTTCAATTGCTATAAATTGATCGCCAGACATTGGCCTATCTGTACTCAATACAGATGATACCTTACCGTCTTTTATTTCTGCATAGTTATACATTAATAAGTCTCCTCAATTTCAGCGCCAACAGTCGCGGCATTCACGGTATCATACCCATAGGCGGTTACTGTCGTTGAGTTCGTAAGCTCGACTCGGCCACTTATTGCGCGGTCATTGACGTAATTACTAATCCCAAGCATTTTTATTGTTGTCTTCGCCGTGTTAACCGAGCTGATAGCCCCCGTAGCAGACCCCCCTGTACCTGCGCCCACCGCTATAGTAATTCTCTGTAGCGATTTTCTTGCTCTCGCACCGCTTGGCTGCCAGTTTGTTGTATCGCTAGATGGGTCTGTTGCTCCTGCGCCGTTAGTTTTTCTAACATAAGCGCAGTAATCAGTCGGACTAATTACCTGCTGCCCAATAGTGTAAGAACCACCACTTATCCACAGCGGCTGATCAACCGATCCGGCAGGGATTAAATTACTCATATCTAACATGTTATATGCTCCACTCGTTAGTGCCGTTTGATTTAAACCTTAGGCCGCTTCGATAATTTAGATTAAATCTAACGCTAGTATCAGTGCCGCCATTATATCTAATATTGTCCGATCCAGATCGAGAAACTATAGGGGTAAACCCCTTATATTGCTCCGGCTTAATAGCGTCTACAAACCCACCAGTCGGAACTGTCGATGCCAGTGGTAGCGTGTATGTTGACGAGTCGGTTAGGTCATGCGCAGTATATGAGGTTAACGCGCCGCCGCCAGTCATTGTGCGAACTGTTGTAAGCGAGGAATATGCCTGCCAGTCAGGATTCCACCATGTTTCTGTGGTATCGGCGCTTGGTTGGTGATTTAAGTTTGCGCCCTGCTTCGATATGTACCTAAGCTCTCCATCATATGCGTATTCGCCAGACGAATAAGTCTTACTACTATTCCACTTGTACGATGTTTTTTTGCCAACCCAAAAAGCGCTTGATATTGATGGCGTATTGCCTTGGTTGCCATTGCTCGATGACTCGTAGTCATCGCCAAGATAGTAAACTGATTCCCCGTCAAAGTAAGTGCTGTCAGGATTCCATTGGTCTGACAACTTAATCTCAGTCCAAAATAAAGGCGATATGCTAGGCTCTTGGTTTAGGTTTTGAGATGCATTAGGGATAGCAACATAAAATAATCCGTTAGAGCCTGTAACAATATCAGGAGGCGAATAAACTTGTAGTGCTGACCAGTCATCATATTGGCCTTGCGTATCCTCGCCGCCTACGTTATCAACTGGCCAGCCTGTTTGCGTTGTTCCTGCTGCATTCTTTAGTGTTACGCGATAAGTGCCATCTAAAAATATTGGCACAAATATACCAGCAGAATCAGCCGTAACTTCTGCTCCTAAGCTGGTGACTTTATTTTTATCGGCGTAAACCGCTTTGGGTGTGCTTGTACCGTTTTGGTAAAAGTACAGCTTTGACGCTGGCAGCGTTTTAAGCGTATCGGTTGTGTACTTTATAACGGGATTACGGAATCTTTCTGTCATTGGTTAGCCCCTTGTTGTACTGGTTTCTTTCTTGCCTGCTTTGCAAGGAGTTCTCGCATTGATTTATAGGCCGCCTCTTGGTTTACGCCACGCGCTTTATCTGCAGCCGTCTGCACGCCCCTTGCCGCTAAATCATAAATCCCATGTGATCTTGATAGGTCACGCAATGCAGCCTTGGTGCCCGCACTTTGTTCGCCAGCTAAAGAAGATTTAGCAGCAGGGCCAAACATGTTATCCAGCTCATTTGCGAATGTAATTTGCGCCATAATGTCATCAGGCACTTTGTTGCCATAGGCTTTGCTTGTTTCTTGAATCTGCTTTATTGAGTTGGATAGTTCCTGCCTAGACTGCACATTACTAAGAAGCCTTCTCGATAGAATTCCAAGCTGTTTATCTGCGCCCTCACCAAACAAGTCAATTTTACCGCCAGCTGCACTTTGAAAATCATCAAGCGCCTGTATCGTTGCACTGTATTTGCTGTTTGCAGAATTGTAACTCTCAAAATTTTTATCAAGCGTCTCATCGAGATTGCGCCTTAATGATTTCACCGAATTCTCAACGTCAGGCCATAATGACTTGCTGTTACTTTTTCCATAGGTGACAGTTTGATCTATAGCTCTCTTGAGCCTATGAACGTCATACGCATCAGGGGCTTTAGTATTTGCCATACGATCAACAATCATAGTCACTAGCCGTTGTTCTGGCGCGTACATCTTGCCCTCAATATCTGACCCTCTAAAGTCTGGGCGAATCTTTCCAGACCTATCAGTTACTATTTTCACATTAACCCTATCGGCCAAATCAGTAATAAAACCATCAACTGGCTGAGTTACATCTACATCCTTTCCTTTTAGCGCTTTGGCGGCCTTATCAATATCCAGCCCTGCCTGTTTGTTTTGGTTTTTCACAAACAATATGTTTTGCGCAAGCGAGTCACCAATGACATCAGTAGGCCTATTCTCTGAACCATATACCGCGTTTTTCTTGCCCTTTTCTGAAATATTTAGCTGTTCTAGCATTTTCTTGGCGTTGTGCTGATCAACGGTTTTAACCGCCTGCACGATGCCATCATTAAAACCTTGTTTAATAGCTTCCTTTGCTATTGCGTCATCAATAACTTTGTATGCTTCTGGCAGCAATTTACCGCTAGCATCTTTTAATTTTGGGTTTTCAACGACAATCTCAACAGGTGCCAGTGAATTGTCAGTATCCCCCGCGCGTATTTTGTTAATGATGTCTAGATTTTTAGGTGATGCATTCGGCTTCAATAACGCAGCTTCATTCCGCACCGCCAGCTCTGCCGCTGGCAAGGCAGATTTAATTCCTTGCCCAATAATGCCTAGCTCTTGCGTGAAAGGAGCCGCCGCCGCTAGCGGCGCAACAGTCTCACCTAAATTCTTAGCGTATTCTTTACCAATTTCAGTCTTGGGCATGTAGGTCATACTTGCACCAACATCAGCAGCGCTTTGTGCTGCCTTATCGGCCCCCTCCTGTGTTCCAAAACTGCCATCCATTACAGAGTTGCCAATGCCACGGATTGAGCCAGCTATATTTCCAGCCAGTCCCGTAGTCATTCCGGTCAAAGCAGTCAACCCAGCCTCGCCTGCGCCAATAGCTTTATCCATAAATGATGCGGGCGCTTCTGCGACAAATGGCGTCTTTTGAACCTGTGCCGGTACTGGCGCGGCCTGACCTTGCGAATCTGCAAACACAGGCACGTCATCCGAACTCACTTGCGACTGAGAAGAGAACTGATTTTGCGCATAAGCCAAAACCTCGTCTTCTGTAGCTCCGTCTGGCGCGGTGACGATGAACTTTTTACCGTCTGGTGACGTTATTTCGTAATCAGGCATTATTTAACTGGGCGAATTCCCCAGCCTCCCCTTGATTCAGTACTTGGCTTGGTTTCGTGCGCTCCCTTGGGTGCGTGCATGTGCTCTCTTACTAGCTTTGGCGAATCAAGCGCGGCTTGGGTTTCAACTAGCATTTGATTAACAACGGCCTTGTAAGCGTCAGGCCCTTGCGCATCATATAGCATGCGATTCGCTTCATCACGATTACCCTCTGTCATTACGCCGCCGCCAACTGCACTTGCATATGCATTAACCAACGATTGAGTAGCTGCGTGCATTGCTGCAAGTTTTGGATCTGATAGCTGCTTAGCGGTGTACTGAGATAATTTGTTCCAAGGCACAAAACTCTCTCTTGGAACCTTATCGGATGCATCAAGCGCAATTTTTGCAAAGCTGTTTGCTTCCATAACTCTTGGCGCAATCTTACCTTCACGCGCACCAAGCTCTAGGAATGTGCGGTTATCGGCATAGGTGTTTTGCGTGTTTTGCAGAATCTTATTTGCATCAATTCCGGCCGCCTTAGCTTTTGCCGCAAATCTATTTTGAATGTCGCGAAGATCAGCAGCGCCTTGCGCCCCTCGCCCAATATTCCCAAGCACGGCAGAAGACTTTTCACCTTGCACAAGCCGATCCGCTAAAAGATCTTTTGCCTCATCACTAAGCCCAGTTGATCCGTCCGCCTCGATCGCCTTATAGTGCGCAGCTTGCGCCGCATCAAGTGCATTTTGTGAGCCGTACCTAGACTCTTGTGCTGCGACTTGCCGCTCGTCTACCTTCATTTTTCGCTCGTCAAGATCCGCCTTTGTCTTGGCGTCATCAATTGCTTTTTTCTGTTCAGGGTTAAGATTGTCATTCATCACGCCCAGCGCATTGAATTGAGTTATAACACCGTCTTGGTCGCCTTTTTCCATTGCAGAATTAACATTGCCAACCCAGCTATCGAGCTGTTTATCAACAATGCCTAGCCGGTCATTCTCCGCCTTCATTGAATTTGCGCGCTCAATCGCCATTCTTGGGTCAACTTTTGCGAGAGATGATAATTGCGCAACATTGCTGCGTAACTTCTCCCATGCCTCGCCATCATTTAATGGTATTCCCATCATTTTCGACAGCATTGCGCCCGTCTTCGGGTCTTCTTCAAATATCTTACGTACTGGCGAATCTGCCGCCATGTTAGGAATAGCTTGAGCAATAAGCTGATTCATTCGCAGCTCTTTACGCTTAGCTTCGTCTTTATCCATTTGCGCACGGCGATAGTCTAAAGCACCTGCTACATCAGCTAGTTGTGGGTTTGCGATTGCGCCTAAGATGCCTTCATTCATGGTTTAATCCCGTATTGATTTGTTCCGATATTGAAGCCGCTATACGATGGGTTTGCCGCTGGCGGTGGTGTTGATGTACCACCTCCACCGCCCAATAACCCAGTCAGCAATCCCATCTGCAAACCGCCCTGCACCGCATTAGCTACACCCATTTTACCCGCCGCTTCTGCTGCGCCTATATTAGCATAAGCGTTCTGCGCGTTAGTGGCTTGCCCGCTGGTTATGTTTGCAATCATAGCCGCTAGATTTTCATTGCTGATTTTGTCTTGTAGCCCGTAGTCGTAAATCATCTTCGTAGTGTTCGCTATGTCTGCGCTCATCTCGTTAGAAATATTCAAGCCCTGCTGAGATAACAGGTTGCCAATGCTGGTGGCAGCTTGATTAGCGTTTTGAGCAATAGCTTGACCTGCAGCAGTACGGCCAGAAGCCAGATTGGTTCCGGTTGCGTAGCGAGACTGGCCGATAATTTGACTCGTCCCAAGCTGGTTTTGACCTAATGTGTTACCCGCACCAAGCAATAAATTTCCGGTGTTAATTCCGTACATGCTGGCAAGCTCAGCCAGTTTGCTAGCAGTATCAGATTTTAGCTGATTTTGCTGCATCGCCATTTGAGTAGAGGCATTAAGCCCAGCAACTCCCATTTGAGTGGATGCCTGAAGTCCTGCCTGCTGTAGCTGTCCGGCTATGTTTGCCTCTTGACCACGCAACTGCCCAACTTGAGATGCTGCGTTAAGCCCTTGATTGGCGACTTGAGAGATATTGTTAAATTGGTTTTGATAGTCTTGTGAGGCTATGCCAGCAGCATTTCGTAATAACTCAAGCTGAACATTACCACCAAGAGCGCCACCGCGAAATGCTGCGCTTCTTTCTGTGGCGCGCTGCATTTGATCCATTTGGTATTGCATAGCTGGCGAGCTTTGGTATTGAGCATAAGCCGCTTGCTGAGCCGCTTGGCCGTTAGCGCCAGTTAAATCAGCTTGCATCTTAGCCGCTGCATCACCGCCTTTTTGATAAGCGCCAAACCCCTCTATCCCAGCATTAATAGCCCCATTTGGATTTGATCCGCCGCCAAGACTTATAGTCGGCATAGATATAGATGGAACGGACGAACCGCCCCCATAATTACCGCTATTTTTAAGAGCTTCAGTAGCTGCTGAGTAGCCTTGATTCATAGCTCCAATAGCGCCACCATACCCGCCCAGAATGCTTTGGGTTGACTGATTTAGTCCTTGCTGCAATGCAAGCTCATTGCCTGCCTGCCCTCCTAACAAAGCCTGTTCGCTTCCAATAAGCCCAGTTTGGGGAACCTGCTGTGCAGGCATAACCGTTGGCGTTATCGTGGTAGTGGGCGAAGCCTGAGGCATAACCTGAGCGCTAGACTGACCAAGCATGTTCGCATAAGCGCTTTGTGGTAGTGGAATAGGTGAAGCCATTAGTTGCCCCCTAGCATTGAATATCTGTTCATGCCCTGCTGAATTGCGTTAGCTGCTACTGGTGCGACCGTTTGCGGGGCTACTGTTTGTTGTGGCCCCATTTGCTGGCCGCCCAAAACAGGCAATTGAGCGCTGCGAATAGCTGAGTAATTAGGCTGTATCGCCGTTTGCTGGTTAGCGAAAGACATATCCACCGGCAACCCTAGAATGGCATTGTTAGCTTGCTGTGCGCCCTGCCCGATAACTCGTTGAGCAGCCACATTGCCTTGAATCATTGGCTCATATTTGGCTGGCTGAACGTTTTTGAAGAAATCAAGCGCGCTTTGGAATCCGGCCTGAGCAGAACGCTGGCCGATATTGAAATAGTCTTTTGCTTGGCCAATGGCCTCGTTAGACATGGCTTGAGATGCCGCCAAGCCTTTAGATTGGCCTTTCGCTGCTGATTTTGATGCGCTTATTGATGCCCCAGCGCCTATTACCGATGCGCCTAGTATTGCCGCTGCTGTTGTTACTGCCATTTCAAAGCACCTTTGTAAAGGTTAATTCGTTTTCGTGGTAGCCAAGTTTTTTATACATGCTACAAACCGAGTCAAACATCGAAGATCGCATTGCGATCATGTTCCAATATTTAACGCCAGATTCTTTTGCCATAACTTCCATTTGTTTTAGTAAATTAATGCCAGCTCTTCCGCCTCTAGCATCTTCATCAATCCACCATGCCAGCTCGGTTCCGATCATTACACCGCTGCCCATCATTGGAGTGCATATTGCCGCGCAAAACCCCTTAACCTCTCCGGCGATTTCAGCAACCGCCAGCAATCCGCAATTAAACGAAAGCTGTATATATGGCAATGTGGCAGCCCTACTAAATGGCTCCGAGTAGCATGTTTCTTTCCAAAACATCTCTGCCATATCAAGTATTCGATCAAAGTCGCTTTCATTTGCCGCCCTAATCATACCCACCCCATAGTCGTATCACCGCCAATGTCGTTAACGCGCTTTATGTAAAGCTGACCAGTTACTTCTTCCATGTATTGACGCTTCATTTTTGCCGACACAACACCTTCTGGCGAACCTACACCGCTTAATATCTCAAGCGCTGCACATTGCTCACCAAAAATTGAAAGCTTTTGTAATGGCCTGAATTTATCGTCTAAAACTGGGGTATTTCTGTCTAAACTAAGCACTGATATCCACCTCTAAACGCACAAATACCTTCTTTATGGGCTCGCTAATGTCAAAACGAAAACAAGCTGAGCGGGCGAATCTACCCAGCATTGGCCATGAGATTGGCGAATAGTAAGAGCCAGCAATACCTAGTGAGCGTGATATTTCTGGGGAGTAGGTTATCCCGCCATCACGCGATACACTCATACGAACAACAGGGTTATTGCCTTGCCCAGTTACAGGGTTAAAACCCGTCTCCATAACCATTTGAACTTGGTTAACGCTGAACGGCGCGCCTGTGTTGTCGATTGCTTCGGTAGTAAAGTAGGATCGGATCTCATCGCCGTACTCGTAAAAAATATCTTCACTCATTAGCCCGATAACGCCGCTTAACTCATCACCCACTAATCTCACAGAGTAAGCGTCTACCATCGAGGTAACGCGCCACGGCTGCGGCTGCTGAAATCGGTCTACACTCTTGCGCTCATGCCATAAGCCTGTAACAGCGTCATAGACTATGGTGCAAACACTTGGTACGGTGATAGATACAAACGAATGCCCGCGCTCAGCCCATTTGATCGCGTAGGCGTTTTGTAGTGGCTCAATGCCGCCTTGATAAATTAGGTTATCGATAGCTGCGCTAGATATCTTTTCAGGCAATCCGCCGCTTGAGGCATAGATAGCGGGCTGCTCATTAACGCCCGCACCTATCCACATTAGATTGCCGTTTAGCTCAACCATTGTGTGCGGTGCCGTACACCCCTTTTGCTGGATAGCAGAAGGGATTGTCTCAAACTGAAATCCAGCGCCCTGAATATTTTGGTATGGCTCCATCGTTGAAGTGCCAAACACATACACAAGACCATTGAGCGATTTAATCACCACAATATTGTCGGGATCTGATTCGGCTACCGTGAAGTCAGTGGCAATGTATGAAAGCCCATCTCTCAAATCAGACTGAAACCAAGTATTAGAATTAAGTTTGGGAAATAGGAAATACCCGTATTCAAAATCTACACCAGCAACAGGGCCATCAAAATCAACATCACTAATCTGCACCAGTCCGCCTGCCACGGTGTAAACCCAAGCATTAAACTGGTTGGCATAATCAGGTGCCACAATAACAAGCTGAACACCGTTATTCGAAAAATGGACTCTAGCCGCTCCATTGATTACCTCTGCACCACTTACGTCATTAGCCGTGTAAGTGCGAGCACCCAATAGATCAGTGGCGTAGGTTACGTTGTAGAGCTTATCTCCACACACAAAGTACGGAATGCCAGCCATTGACGTACCGCCACGGTTAAACGCATTCACGGCTGTATCTGCGACCTGCTCAATACCAGCCACCCCAACCAATACGCCGTCAGCAATATCTTTGCCTTGCGGTATGTGAGGGAAAAGGTTCACGCAATCAATCGCGGCAACTGTCAGCGATTCATCACGATTAAACCCTTTTGCAATTGGCAGTTTAGTTCTTGGCATTATCTACTCGGTGTGAATTGGAATGAGGCACCGTCATCGTCTGAGCTAATTGCTTTTTGTAAATAGATAGCCGCTTTTTGCTCTAGCATCATCTGGCGATTAGGATCAACGCCATAACTCATTGCTAAATCAGCGGCTAATTTGAACTTTAACGCCACATACCACTCGGGAGGAATTAAAACATCCTCGCTCTGATCTTCTGGAATGTACTGTGGCTTAATAAAGGTAATTCTTAATAAACGCTTGCAGTTATCTGCAATAGGCCAGATGTACAAATGACCAAAATCTAGGTTACGCTGGAAGTACCACGTATTAACCGCACCGCTGGTGGTTTTGCTTGGCTGATTAAAATATTCTTCACGCGCTACCATGGTCGTGCTGATTTCATCCGAGGTATAAGTGTCAGCATACCTAACGCTGTCAATTCTTACGGGCTGGTCGGTTGTAGTGGTGTATGCGTAAACGCTTGCCAAATCATCTACAGCACCAGTTAAGGCCGCGCCCAGTGCAACGGTGTTAGAATCGGTAACGGTTAACGTAGTCCATTGGCGAGTACCGTCTGCTAACTCAACTCCGATAAAGTCACCGTTAGTCATTCCTGCTGTGCTGACAACATCCAAACTAGTAGCCGTAGCAATCGCAGCGCTCGCAGTGGTGTACACGTAATTTGTGAATGCGTGATCTGTACCAAACACGTACTTAGTTTGATCGGGGTTTAACGGGATCAATGCCTCGGTTTGCGCCCAAACGTGGATCTGTTCGGTTTGCAAGCTCATTAGAATATCGTTTAACGCTGATTCGCCTTGCGCAAAGTCCTCCGACTGAACAGGCAATGAAATACCAGATATGGTAGCGGCGCGCAAAGCATCACGAATCAAATCACCTGCTGTCTTTGCGTATACGCCTGTACTCATATCATGTCATCTTCTGTCAGTAGTGGGTCAAGTGGCAAACCTCTCGGCTCGCTTCTTCCTATGCCAGTAAAAGGCGCTTCTTTAACAGTTGGAATCTTATCTTGGGGGTGGCGCTCTAGTTCAGCAAAGTCCCTGCGAACTAATAGCCCGTTCCACTGCACGACACATTCGCTTCGCTTGCAAACGAAGCCAGAATAATCGCATGTGACTAAGTATTCATTGTCCATTGGCTTGTGTGTACAGTAGTCGAACGGTAGCGCCCGCTGTAATCGAATTGGTATAAATCCGAATAAAGCGAGGGTTGCCGTTGAATGTAATCCACTTGCTAGCCGTTACGCCTGCATTGCCGCTAGAGTCAACCAGCCATTGCGCAGTATCACCCGCGTTTAAATCCGCATTTGTAGACTGAATGTCGAAGTTGATAGTACCAGTGACGATAATCTCTAACGCCCCAACTCCACCGCGCCAGTTAAGCGCTTTAGGGTCGGTGCCAGCAGCTGCGATTAGGGTTGTATCGGTGTATAAAGTATTAAAAGCCATTGCTTACTCCTGATTGAATGAAGGGGGCATTACACCCCCAGACTATTAACTATCAGCAGCAGGCAATAAGTAGCCAGAAGCGCCAGCAACACCAGACGAGGTATTGTCAAAGAAACCAAACCCACTAGATGCAGTTACCATGATTTCAGCAGCAGTGTCAGCATGCTGTGAACGGTTGCGCTTGATGATCCCGCTATTGGTAGAACCGTTAGTAGTAATCAACAGGCCGCCGGTTGCCGTGTCAGTATTCAAACGGTACAGGTTGTTTGAATCCATATTCAAGGTAGTAATGACCTTGCCAGTAGCAATGGCGATATAAGAAGCGGTGTTGTTCTTAACGCCTAAATTGAGATAGTTATTGCTAAAAGTCCAATTGTCGTTAGTGCCATCAGCCTTAATAAATCCCAAGGTAGCAAGGTCAGGCTCAATCCATTGGCACGAATCAACATATAAGCCATCAGCATTGGCCGTAGTAGCATCAGTATCAATAACGTTTAAGAAGTTCATATTGGTCGCGGTTGCTTTAATTAAGCAGCCATCCAATGCAAAGTTTTTAGCTGTAGTTAAAGTAAATACCGAAACAATGTCAGCAAAGTTTGCAGTAAACACACAGTTTTTGATGGTTACGTTAGCCGCTGTCACATTGATAGTTGCAGTTGTTGCAGTATCCAATGTAAAGGTAGGGCGGCTAGCGCCAGTGCCCAGACCAACAATCGCAACGCCAGCAATACTCAACGTTAATGCAGTAGCGCTAGAAATTGTCTCGGCATGATTTGGCATAACAAAGATAGTGTCACCGCGACCAGCAACACAACGGCTGGATGCGTAAGCCAAGGTAGAGAACGGCTGTTGATACGAACCTTTGTTTCCGTTTGAGCCAGAAATTCCACCGCTAGCCAATACACTAGAGTTATTCACGTAGAACACTTGGCCAGATTGAACTTGCTGTAAAGGAAGCCCACGGATAGTTACACCATTGGTGAAACCATTTTGAAAATGAGAATAAGCCATTTTATTGCTCCTAAACCGAATTCGGTCTATTAAGAAAAATTAGGATTAAATAAAAGGGGGATTGCTCCCCCGATTAATTAGGTAGGATTGCTACCGTAGATGCCGCGTGGATCGCTGTAGCCAGTACTAAAACGCATATACGCTTTGTAACGGGTGTTGTCAGACATAAACGCCTTGTCTTCGCCGAACTCCAAAGGTGTGCGATCGTAGTAGGTCAAACCTTCGTCAGCATCGGTCATAATGAACCATGCTTTAGTATTTGCATCCAAGTAGGGTGATGTAACAACGCCGTTAGAAATCGTACCCATGAGCACGTTCTTGTCGTTGTCAGCAGTACCGCTACGCAAGCTAGAATTTAATACGCGATCAAATTCAAACTTGTTATTAGTGTGACCGATTAACTTCATAGCGCGTAATTTGATAGCTAAGCCGCGATCATCTTTAGCGCGCATGATGGTCTTCAACATATCTTCTAGTGAAGACTCTGAAAACTCAGCAGCAGTGATGATGTTGGAGTAAGTACCACCAGATGGGCCGTTAATGTGTGAAGCTGAGCACATCGCAACACCGTCACCGCCAGTCATCGCAGAAGTGGCCGCAAACGCTGTGTTATACAACACATGAGTACGAACTTCTTTAGTGATATTCATGGAGCGGTTTAGTGCGCGTGCGCCTTTCTTGTAATAACCGTATTGGTTATCGTCTTTGGCTTCACGGGTAACAATAAATCCCTTACCGTATGCCACATGTACAAACTTAGGCGCGAATGACTGGCGGAAGGAGTCAAGAGTAATATCATCACCCTCAGTCTTAACGCTTGCCAAGCCCATGTTTTCCATCTGAACGGTAAGTTCATACGCTTTTGAAGATGAATCAGTTTTATAAAGCTGGGTATAAATTGGCTCCCATTCTTTACTTGCTGCGCTCCATACCTTCTTAACGCCATCTTGCAATAAACGTGCGGCTGAACCGCTAGTAATTGTATTTGACATGGTTATACCCCCGCCGCGCCAGTGATCATTTGAGTAGAGTTCAAGCGTACCAACGCACGATTACCAAGCACGCCATCATCGTCTTCTAGCAATGCGAGAACTTGGAAATTGAGCGTATTGGTAGTCGCAACGCCTGTAGCATTAACGTTCATATTTGAAATAGTTAAACCGCCCGATTGGGTGGCAACAGTTGCAAGCAAGTTTACGTTAAGGCCTACGTTAGCAACGTCTAGAGGGCCGTTTGATACGTCTGCAATGTACTCGGCACGCGGATCATCCAATACCAAAGCAGTACCAGCGGTAGAAGCCGCAAGGCCGCCCGCATCAGTAAAGTTTTCGGTTGAGAAGTCAGGAACAAAGCCAGCAATTTGGCCTAACAAGGGGGAACCAGCCACACCGATATCTACTTCAGCTACGCCAGTTGTTGCGTTTGCAGTACCAGTAAGTGCAACGAAGTCGCCAATAGCCAGTTTGCCAGCATGACCAGCGGCCACACCGTAAGAATTTACGCGGCCACGGGGTTCATTTATCCCGCTGCCAGATAGTTTGATCGCCATAATAGCAACCCTCCACTAAAAATTGATAAAAGAATGTGTGATCTCTCGTTTCAAATTCCAGCGAAGGCTCGCTGCCTGAAAGTGTGAGCTAACTACTAAAAGGGTCAGTTGTGACCTTGATTTTGTTTGCTTCACCGTTCGGCGTGTATGACTCTAACCCTTGAACACCAAGTGATTTTGAATCATCTTCACCAATGCTAGCACGATAGCGCGACATGCGCAATGCTTCGGCCTCATCGTAATAGCTTTTCTCTATCACCATTAAATATTGAGTTCTGCCGCCGCCAGTTGGTCGAGAATACCTAACCCCTTGCGAGTCGGTAATGAATGCCCACCAATTGGCTAGGTAACGATCAAGCGAACCTTTGCCGTCGTCTATCTTCCATTCTGGTATAAAACCATCGGGCACCGCGCCAACCGGAATAGATAGGTTAAGGTCGTCATTCTCATTGGCTTGACGAGGGCGTGAACGGTCTCCAAACTCGATATTAAAACGATTCTCGCTTGCTTCTTTGTTGCTCTTGTCAGCAGTTGAGCGTGGGCGCGTTACTTCTTTCGATTGTTCAATCATGATTAGTTACCTTTGCGTGATTCTGAAACGGATTTTAAAAACTCTTTCTCGCTTATTCCGCTTGGCTTGTAGAACTCGTTAAACATATCGCGCTCTTCGCGTGTGCAGTCTGACATTCTCAACCCTACCGAATCCGAACGCGACACCGCGCCGCGTGATGGGCTGTCAACCATTGAGCGAGAAGCAACCCTTTTCTGCGTGGGTTCGTCTTTGTGCTTCGCCAGCTCTTTATCAACCAAACGCAAGGCTCCTGCTATTGTTTTACCGTCATTCATAGCCTTAATGAATACATCATTAGCGACTGACTTTAGCGGGTGGTCAGCGGTTAGCCATGCGTTTTCCTCGTTCCACTCTTGAACTTCTGGCGGAATGTTTGATTGCTGCTGCACCGGCTCTTTAATCAGAGACTCTTCTGTATCAAGATCTCTTAGCTGCTTGTCGAATGCCTTAACTGCTGTTCTGTCGCCAACGTCAATAGCATCATCACGGCGACTTTCTAAATCTGCGCGCAATCGTGTAATTTGTTGCTGCTGAAGAAATGCCACGTTAGTTAATCGGCGGTTGTCTTCTTCACGCTCTGCGCGTAATCGCTGATTTTCTTGCTTGAGCTTGCTGGTTTCATTGATACGCTGCGTGCGCTCTTTGAATACCTCAGGCGGCACCCATAGCTCAGGGTCTCGGCCTTGCTTAACCCAGTCATCTTTGCTTATGTGCAGCTTGGGGGCAGGCTCTTTGTGGTCTATCTCAGGTTCAGGCGACTCCTCCTCGGTTTCTTCGAGTTTTAACGCCTCGTTTATTTCTTCGTCTTCTAAATTAAACTCTTGTTCAAGCTCTTGATCTTGCATAAGGGGTTCCCTCGGTTATTTAAAAATCTGATTTGCTTACTTCAAACTCACCACTTGCAACACCTGAAACTTCAATATCAGGTATGAACTTAAAATCTTTGTACTCTGGTACGTCAGGGTTAAATCCTGCAAAGCGGTTGTAAATCACCACATCGCCAACCTTTACGCCCCAAATCTCATGCGCATCCATCTTGTAGCGTGGGTCATTAGTTGGATACTTGGAAGGATCACAACCAGCCACACCAACAAAAGCAGTAGGGCCAATATCAACAACACGACCCAGACCAATAGCCTTATTCTCACGCTCAGCGTCCCCTAAAATGATACCGCCAGCGCTTACAGTCTTAACCTTTACAGGCTCAATCAATAGCTTATGGCCTGCTGCTTTAATCGTTACTGTCATCTTCTACTTCCTCTGGTTTCCACTCTAAAACTTTCTCTAAAATCTCAATCTTGGCTTTGCGTATTAGCGCATTCATGCCAATTTCTTCAAGATTCTTACCAAATCCATGATTCTCAACGTGAGACTGAAGCCCTTCGCGCATTTCATTTAAAAAAGAGCGGGTGACTTCGTTGTCTTTCCAAAGCAGATAGGCATCTTTATTCAGCGGCATTGGTTACTCCAAATTCTTGATCGTAGTTTTCACCATTAGCTAACGTCATTGATTTGTCCATCTCAGCACTAACTGCGCTTGTAATGGCTAGCCCGTTGTTTGTATGCTCTGTAATAGCTTTTTGAACGCTTAGCAAGGTATCAGCATTAACCTTCTTAACTTCCGCTAATACTTTGTCCATTGTCGCCAATGTCTCTTGCTTACTTAGTTCAAACTCTGCGTCTTTGCGCTTCTCGCCAGCCAGTAGAATTTCAGTCTGCGCGGTGAGTAGCTTCTCTTGCGTCTCGGCCATCTTGTTTGCCTGAGCCTGCTGTTGCTGCATAGCTTGCATCTGCGCCTTGTCTTCTGGCGACATTTCGGCTTCGTTGGGGAATATCTTATCGGTGTTTTCTGACCCAATGCGGTTGAAGTAGTTCTTAATAATCTCTACCGCGTTACCGCCCGCTTGAATTACTAGCGGTACTTGTTGAATCTCAGCTTCTGCCAATAGCATGCGCTGCATCTTGCTAGATGTTTCGGGGTTTGATGTGCAGGTTACATGAATGCCATCTTCCTCAAAGTCCTCAGCAAATACCGCTTCATCATCGCCCACTATCTCCATGTATCTCGTAGCGTCAAAGTAGTCACGATCCAACAAATACAGGATATTGAATTCTTCTGCCATCGAGTCGGCAATCATTGAGTTATGCGCGGTTTGTTTCAGCATTGACTCTTGGATCATAGCCAATGCGGTAGTCGGTGCGGTGTTGGCTTGGATGCCTGCGTCCACGTTAGCGCTGAACCCTCTAGCCTGCTGCTCCATCATCTGCAAAAGCATGAATAGCATCTGGCTAGGCTCTTTGTACGGAAACGGCATTACAGACTGCATAAGCTCTTGAGCGGGCACATCTGTTTGAATGAACTCAGCAGGATTGACAGCGAACTTGCCGCCTTTCATCTTAAAGCCTTTAGCTACCCACCCACCGTTCATCGTGGCCAAGTCGCCATTGTTCAGCAGCGTGTTGGTGGTCTTATTCACCCCCATCGACATAGAGCCGATCAGGTGATAATAACCAACATCTAGGAAGGTTCCGTCAAAACTAGGAATAAGTCCATATTTAACCAGAATAGGCATAGGCTCAATGCGTACCACTTCAAACGCGCTTAGGTCTTCTGGGTCTGGGTATTCTGGGGCTATACCAAACTCTTCTACATCTTCATCAACTCTAGCGCGCTGTGCTTTCTGTGCGTCTAGCAGGCGCATAGGCTTGCCGTCTTCGAACTTAACCACGATTGAATCAATAGAGTAACGGGCAACGATGCGAACTACGGTAGTACTGCCAACGTGAACAGTAACGATATAGGGCTCTTCAACGCCATCATCGTCTAGATCTAGCCAGCAATACTGTTTATAGAACTTGTCGGCATTGTCTTCTGTGTTTTCTGCATCGCTTGCTTCATTTCCGCCGTGGTCACGATCTAGCCCATCTGCGTATATGTCGCCTTCCCATATTCCAGATTTAACACGTAAATCGAATTCGGCTTTAGTGAATGCGCAAACGTGGGTAAACGATCTGCCAGCATTAACATCAGTTGTATTTTGGTTGACTATGAAGTCAGGCCACTTAATAGTTTTTGCCACGCAACGGCCAAGGGTGTCATCGTAGAACACCTCTTTAAACTTTGTGCCTTCAAGTGGTAGCGAGTAGAACAATCGTTTCTGTTCCTTTCGCCACTCCGGCATCTGGTAGTTAATCTGCCAGTTCAATAGCTCGGATCGACGATCAGCTTTGTCGTACTTCTTGCGCATAGCCAAGCGCTTCTCTTTTACTGTTTTCTCGTTAGCTTGGATCTGTTGTTGGAATTGCTGAATGACTGCGTCTAGCTCAGCGGTATCTTGCCCCGCTTCTTTCATTTGTGCTACCTGCGCGACTAACGGCTCAAGCTCAGACTTTAGCTGATTAGTTTGTGATGCTTTGCGGTCAATCACGGCCTTGACTGTTTCGGCACCGATAACATCAGCACCCACTAGCTTTAGCTCTCGCATTACTTCAACACTGGCGCGATTGCCAAATGTGTTGGCGGCTTCGGTGAGGATTGTAGATTTAAAGTTAGCAGCGCCAGCCCAAGGGTCATTGCGCGCTTTGAATTCAGGCTTGCATAACTTAATCCCCTCAGTTACGCATTCTTCCCACTCTTTCATTGTGGTTTTATCTTGATCGGCTCGCTCAATAACATCGCGGGCGATCTTGGCTAGTTCGTCTTTTTCTAGCTTGCTTACTAGGTTGGTTTCGCCAACGTAGCTAACTATTGATTGTATTGTCATGCCCAATTACCTGTAGCTCTGCTCGGTGAATTATCGGTGTAATCATGCTCGTAAATGTCAACATGTTTTTGTAACATCATAACAGCATCGGCCATGTTAGGCGATTGTATGCCTAGCGCTTTCATTTCGGGCTTGCTCATGATTTGAATCTTACCGGCTCTGTTGTTTAGCTTTCTGGGGATTCGGCATAACTCAGCTCTTAGCCCTGCCAGTTCACTGATACCACTACTAAAACTGATTAGTTCATCGTTTGGTATGTTGTGGCCTTTCTCTACAGCTAGATAGGTTTTAAACATCCTATCTTTGAGTATCCAATAGCATTGAGCGCGTAGGTTTGCGAACATCTCAGCATTGTTTCGCTCTTTTTCTATATCGCCAGCAAAGTCATTGCTGATGTCTTCGTAAGTGTCGAACGGGTTATCTTTCTCGCCTCCGCCGTGGAATGGAACCAGCTTAATTCGCTTGCCATTAACTCCATCTGTAATCTGTCTGCGAAGGCTTAGGCCTACCCCGTCACTATCCCACAAAAATACATCTGGCTTGATTCTGTTAACATGCCCAAGCGCCCAATCAGTAGCTTCGTTAATATCGCCCGCATTGGTGCTTGTAACGCCTAGAACAACGCACCCATGCTGATATGCCATTGCTTTAGCATCGCCACTATCAGCGGGGTCAAAAGCGATCTTCTCTTGGCCGAGTGGGTGAAACTTGAGCTTAATGTGAGCATCAACACAAGCATCAAACCATTCAGCTTCTATAATTGAGTTATCTATGTCGTCCAAGAATGCACCTAGCCATATCCAATCGTATTTAGCACGCGACTTGTTTGCGAAATCGAACCGCCTTTCTTCTTCAAGCCCTGAATCAGCGAACCACGGATTATCCGTGTAGTTCATCTTGATAATTAGATGCAACTCGTCTTCGTAAAATCCGTACTTATTTAAGTCAGATAAAAATGGAACAATAAACCGCTTACTAAACGGGTCGGCGCTTGAACCCGGATTACCAACGAAAAACATCTGCACGCCATCAATCACACTTACTTCATCTTCTTGCTGTTGCCCAGGCAATCCCGCTCTAGCTTCATTACGTGCCGTAGGCGTTAAGTTTGTTATTGACTTATCGCTTAGCTTTGCCGACTCCTCGCTAAAGAAACGCCTAAACCCCGCCGCCGACTTAATGCTCTCAGGGTTTAAAGATAACCCCATGTATTCCAAGCTGCCGCCGTTCTTGTGATTGATCTTGTTATCGTAGGATTTAAAGCCATCTAGCTTGAGACGCTTAATTTCTGACTTGTTTAGTGCGTGAACCGATTGGCTGATCGAACTCTGGTATTCGCGCAAACAGTAAACTTTATCGCCCCTGTCTTGAACCCCCGCCAGCATGATGTCAACAACACCCACCGACTTCATCGAACCACGCCCACCAATGATAACCACAAAGCGCTTCTTGCTTGTGACTGCGCGCTCTAGCTTCTCAGCGGTGTATATATCAGCAGGCTTATCTACCTCTATCCACTCGCCGTTTATGCACTCAATACATCTAAGCAATTCACCGTTAGGATGGACTATCCCAAATACGGTTGAGTGGTAGCTGCCATCGGCATTAGCGACTTTTTGCTCGCAGGCCTCAATTGCTTGTAGCGTTAGGCGTTTGCGCACCTGTTACTTATTCTCCAATAGCTTCTCAATGGCCTCTAAACGCTTGGCCAGCTCTGTGACTTCTTCTATTCCTAGCATCTTGCTCAAACTGTCAATCAGTAAGTGACCAACATCTGGCGGTATTTGACCGTTAGCAATGCCATTCATGATTGAATTGGCTTTCTCTACGTGTGTCCATTCTGGGTCGTAGTCAAACTCTATATCAGGATAGGTAGATTTGCTGGCAGGCATGATGCGGCGAAGTATTGCATCCATGTATGGAGCACCATCTGTTAGCGCTTTGTCTGCAACGTACTTGGGGAATGAGTCATAGCCTTCAACTTTCCCATTCTTAAACTTACTCTCAAGCTCGGACATTATCTCTTTGTAAAAAGATGATTGGCCGCCACTTCGGTTTTCTGGCTTTGGCTGATTCTCTTTTGAAAATTTAGTCATTATAAAACCGTGTTTATCGTGTAGTCACGATATTCTAGCACAAATTTCAGACAAAAAAAGACCCGCGTAAGCAGGTCAAGACAGGGTGCATCAACGTTACGAATTCATGCCCATCAGTGTAACGCCGTTCGCGGTGAGCATCGCGGGAAGTGGCCAGATAACCTAAACGGGTCTAGCGTACCTATTTGCGGATCGCTTTAGCCAACGCCTAGCAATCAATGGCGCTTTTGTTCGACCGTTTCCAGTCCATGCCGTGACTATCAGCACAAAAGATATGCCCATTTTTAAGAGTTGGCGCTCTACTGCATAGCGAATTTTAGCATACTATTTAAACTCTGGCAGCACTTCGCCGCCTATGTGTTGATCGCCGGAGCGCCTTACGCTTGGATAATCCTCTCCAAAATAATGCTTATATAAATTATCTCTCTCTTCTTTCCCGTTTGCGCCTGTCAGCGTTTGAATCTCATCAAAACTTAATTCAACCTCTTCTCCGGTTGATTGTATTCTGTATTTTTGTTTTATTGGCTTTGTATTGCTCTTTACTGGGCTTTCACCGCTTCCGCTACCAATTACAAACACGCTTGAGAATACTGCGATAATCAGCCCTAGATTGATCCATGCTAGCGTTAAGTCACCAGCGATCATGCCTACCACTAGCAAGCCAGCAAACGATCCGCCTAGTGTTGCCATTGCCGTTAAAAGTATTAGTTGTGATCTATTTAGCATCATTCTCTCCTTTAATCGCTGCGCAAATTGCCTGCGAATCTGATATTGATTTTTGTATTAGCCTCGCTATATCTAGCTCAAGCCTTTTTGCTTGCTCTGGCTCATGCCAAATTTCCGGCATTTTTACTTTTACCATCCCTTGAGCTTTTTTACGCGCCCGTTGTGCTGCCTTTCGCTGAGCGACTGTTAAGGCCATTATCTGGCCTCTGCTTCTGAGTATTCGCTGCATACTTTGTGTCCTACTGTTTTTGAGCTGCTCATTTTTGCGTAAAGGTTGCCAACTACAGGAAAAAGCCAAGACATATCAATACTGTGAATCTTGCAAACAATTTCCATCATTGCATCGATTTGCTCTTGGCTTTTGGTGTCGATTTCGTTTGCGATCATTTGTGCGATTTCTAAATTTGTCATTTTTCTCACCCTGTTTTGTTTTTCTGTCGCGCCTTTCGCTTCAGTGAGGTCATTATGCCTCATCGTGACTTGTCACGCAAGCTCTTTTTGTTATTTCTTTTGTAAAGATTTATTAAGGCTGGCATTCGCTATCCTTGTACGCTCCCGCTCTTGGCAGTCGGCGCAGAACGGCTTTCCCTTGACGTAATAGATTGCATAGGCTTTGCATACTTCGCACATTGTTTTTCTCATATTGAACCCCTAAATTTCCACATCTGCCAAGCGCCATCAATATGAGGGTCGTCATACCCTCCGTTATTGTTCCTAAAGCCTTTAATCTGCTTCACAGGAAACTCGACCTCGAACATGAACTTGACTATGTACAAGCCCTCGAACATTGCTCTATTCACTTTTAAGCTCCTTTTCCATCGCCTCGTAAGCGGCTAGCTCGTGCTTGAGAATCTTGATTTTTAGCTGAATTTCTTGCTCTTT
>OFRC01000136.1_pt1 | contig 21707 bp, 37 predicted proteins | sample 1543051 | NCBI WGS metagenome assembly OFRC01 (sample SAMN07774231, study PRJEB24372) | wastewater metagenome
GAACTGACCGGCGCCCGCTTGGGAAACTGAGGAAGGTCGCCCGCTTCTTCTACCAGAAAAGACCATCGCAGCAAGAGTTAGACGCGATGGGCTTCACGCTAGATGACTACGGCGACGAATTCACGCAGGTCGAAGTTTTCCCCGAGAACTGGGACGCAGCAAATGCGTTTCAATGCCTTCTGACGCAATGGCGTGTTGGTTTCAACGGCCCTATTGGACTTGATTACAAGTGCATCAATCGCGTTCTAAAAAACCTTGAAATCAAGAAAAAGAAGCGGCCTGAAATATTTCACTGCCTGCGTGTCATGGAAGACGAAGCGTTAGTCACGATACATAACAACAAGTAACCGCCTACGGGCGGTTTTTCTTTTGAGGCTCCGCATGGCTGAAGAAATTGTCACACTCGGTATTGAGGTTAAGACCGATGGTGTAAAGCAGGGCGCGGAATCCCTCGATAAACTGGCACAGGCAGGCGCACGTGCTGAGAAATCAACCACTGCCATGTCAGATTCCGCTGCGAAGGCAAACGCCCAAATCGCAGCGATGGCGCAGAAAGCAGGTAGTGCTTCTGGCGCATTCAAGCCGTTAGACCCGGCTTCAGTTTCCCTATCCAAGATTGCCACAGAAGCGCAGAAAGCCAACGCGCAACTATCCGGCATCGGCAATCAAACCAGCAAGTTTGAACAGATCGCAAAGTCTGCTGATTCTGCATCGGTCGGGATCAACAAGGCCGCGCAAAGCCTCGATAAATTCCAGAAAGAAGCATCCAGCATTCAAGGCATCGCTGGTTCTTTGTCGGCTGGATTTTCATCGCTGGCTAAATTAGCGGGCGGCCTGTTTGCTGGCGTTTCGATTGCTGCATTTGCCGGAAAACTGGTATCCGTTCAGCGCGAGTTCGACGTTCTCAATTCATCGCTGATTACGATCACCGGAAGCTCTGCGAATGCCGAAAAGGAACTCGCATGGATCAAGGAATTTGCCGCTGAAACTCCGTTCTCGCTGGCCGAAGTGACGCAGGCATTCATCAAGATGAAATCCCTTGGATTGGATGCGTCAAGGGAATCATTGACCAGTTACGGAAACACCGCATCGGCAATGGGCAAGTCGCTGAATCAGATGATTGAAGCAGTCGCTGATGCTTCCACGGGCGAGTTTGAACGCCTGAAAGAATTCGGCATCAAGGCTAAACAGAACGGCGAACAAGTCTCACTGACGTTCCAGGGCGTCACGACGACGATCAAGAATAACGCCGAGTCAATCAGCCAATACCTGACTGAAATCGGCAATAAGAATTTCTTCGGCGCGATGGAAGAACGCGCCAAAACGTTAGATGGTGCCATCTCTAATCTTGGCGACACATGGGACGAACTGTTCCGCACGATCAACCAGAACAATACTGGCGGATTGATCTATGACAGCGTGAAACTCGCATCTGGCGCAATCAGTGACCTGATTAGCGTCATTCGGGCGATGAATTCAGCCTATGCCGAAGGAACGCAGGAATCAGGCGCGTTTGCCAGCATTCAAGGCGGAATTTCGTCTGCGCTTGATGCAGTTGCCATCGTTGCAACTCGCGTCAAGTTCGGCATTACGGCCATTGGCAAAGAGCTAGGCGCATTGGCGGCGCAGGCAGTTGCGGTCAGTCAGTTGCAATTCTCGCAGGCTGCGACCATTGGCAACCTTCGCCGGGAAGATTCAAGGCAGGAAGCGGCCAATCAGGAAAAGGCACTAAAAGCTATTGCCAATCGCGCACAGGCCGATAGCGACCGGCGCGGATTCACCTCTCTGATGGATGGATTGCCGACAGACAAGCCGAAATCGAACGTGGTTCCGATTGGAGGCAGCGGTAAGAAACGCGGCGGCGGTCGCTCTATCGCTGCACAGGCATCCGAAGAAGCAAAAGATTATGAGCAGGCGATGAAGTCGTTTGTTGATATTCAGCGCAATGCTGAAAAATCAACTCTGGATTTATCCGCTGCGCAGCAAAAACTATACGACCTGACGGCATCAGGTGCTCTGGACAGAATGCCGGAACGCTGGCGAGAAACTGCGCTTGAGCAATTCAAAGCTGCCCGCGCTGCCGAACTGAATGCCAAGTTCCTGAAGGATGTAGAAGCGCAAAGCATCAAGAATGTTGCCGCGAATCAGGCGATGTTCGACCAGACGCAGACGTTGCAGAAGCAGGCCGAACTCTACGGCATGACGGCTTCGCAAATCAGCGTGATGGAAGAAGCGAGGCTGGAAGATGCCATCGCACTCGCTACGCAAAACGGTGCCTATCCGGAACACATCGCTTTTCTTGAGCAGGAGCTCGAAGCCCGCAAAAAGCTGAACGCAGCTTATGAAGAAAACGACCTTAAGCGCCTTTTGTCCGGCACCAAGTCACAGGAAAACAAGCGCAAGGAAGCCGACCGCGCAACGCTTGACCGTGGCCTAGCCAGCGGAAAAATCACCAAGGATGAATACGACGAGGCGATTGCCAAGTTCAAGGAATCCACAGATGAAATGAGTGAGTTCTCAAAGCAGGCTGCACGCAACATGCAGGATGCAATGGCTGAATTCTTCATCAATCCGACGAAGGATGGGATTGAAGGAATGGCCGATTCGTTCGGCAAGACGGTTCAGAAGATGATTGCACAGGCTGCATCAGCGCAACTGATGAATGCTTTATTTGGAGACATGGGAAAGACAGGAAATATCGGAGGGTTGGTCGGTTCTGGACTCAACTGGCTGAAAGGAACCGACTTCATCAAGTCGTTCGGCTTCCACGAAGGCGGCATCGTCGGCTCAGGCGATCACTCATTCACCCGCACCGTTCCCGCTTCCATATTCAACAACGCTCCTCGATACCACTCCGGTGGAATCGTTGGTGACGAGGTGCCGGCCATCCTCAAGAAAGGCGAGCGCGTATTGACCAAGGAACAGCAGCAAGGCATGGGAAGCAACGTCGTTATCAATATCAGTTCATCAAGTGGCGACCCTGCCGAGATTCGCAGGGCCGCAGCAGCCGGGGCAAGAACCGCGCTTGGCGCAATGAACGGAGCGCGCCGCTATGGCTGATTTCCTTGAAGAACGCATATCAGCCGACATTCTGACCGGCGCCGGGTATCAGGATGATTATTTCGTCAATGTCATATCAGATTCAGGTGGAAACGAATACCGCTCTCTGCATCACCCTTTCCCAGTCCGTAAATTCGACATTTCCTATTTGCTAGAAAAGCAAGGAATGTGGGCGCAGTTGCTTAACCTATATCACCGCGCGCATGGGATGTATGGCGGATTCCGTATCCGTGCGATTGACGATTACAAGTCTTGTGCAACGAACCAGACGCCTACCGCTTTCGATCAGCCGATGGGCCTTGTCTCAACGGGCGTTTATGAACTTAGGAAGTATTACGGTCTGGATAAATCAGCCGGTGCAACTGGCTACCCGCATCGCAAGATCAAGAAGCCGGTATCAGGAACGGTAAAAGTAGGCATTCAGTCGTCAGAAATCCACTCGTCTATGTGGTCAGTAGATACGACTACGGGGATTATAACTTTTGCTGCTGATAAAACTTTCGCCGTAACTGAAATCACCAAAGCGGAAAATGCCGTCCTGACTATCGGAACTCACACGATCATTTCAGGAACGCATGTCCATGTCTCTGGCGTCGCAGGCATGACGCAGATCAACGGACAGCGGGCAATGGTTACAGGTATCGGGGCAACGACTATAACCGTAGCAATCGACTCGACGGCTTATTCGACCTACACCAGCGGCGGGGCGATTCATACCAATCCGCAATCTGGAGAGCAGGTTACTTGCGGATTTGAATTTGATACGCCGGTCAGATTCAACACGACGTTGCCGGTAGGGCAAGACCATTTCAATTACCGCTCGCTTGACGGTATCGAACTCATTGAATTGCTAAATCCATGAAATCGACCGTTTCTCCCTATCAAACGTCTGCGACATGCGTCCGTATTGAGTGCCTTAACGGTGTAACTGTCAGGCTGACCGCCTACCCTTATGACCTGACCATGAGCAACGGCGCCGTCTACAAGACAGACTACGGCTATGAGCCGACTGCCTTCTCCGCCTCGGCCTCGTTCAGTCCGTCGGCGATTGACCTCGAAGGCATCTGCGCCATCGGCGGCGTCACCCGCGATGCGCTGGCCAGCGGCGTTTTCGACAATGCCCGCGTCTACATCTTCAAATGCAACTTCCTGGCGCCGATCGAGGATTACGAACCCATCGCCGCCGGCTTCTTCGGCAAGACGACATTGCAGGACGACGCTTACCGCATCGAGGGCATGTCGCTGGTCGACGCGCTGAACCAGTCGGTCGGCAAGACCTATACGGCGCTTTGTTCGCACACTTTCGGGGATACGCGCTGCGGAAAAAACCTGGCTTCACTCAGCGTTGCCGGCGTCGTCAATACCGTGACATCGAGCAGCGTCATCCGCGATACATCCAGAACTGAAGTCTCTGATTATTTCGGGGCCGGGACGATTCAATTCACCAGCGGCGCAAACGCGGGGCTGCCACCTTTGGAAATCAAGAATTACGCGGCTGATGGAACGATCGCCACGCATGAGCCGTTCTATTACCTGCCGACAGTGGGCGATGCCTTTGTGATTGTACCGGGCTGTCGCAAGCGGCTGATCGATTGCAGGGACAAGTGGAACAACGTCATAAACCGTTTTGCCTTTGACCACATCCCGACAAGCAGCACCTATACCCAGATCGGCGGGCTGACTACATGACGCCTGACGACATCATTATTGCCGCCAGGTCGGCGCTTGGCATCCCTTTCCAGCATCAAGGTCGCACCAGTAGCGGCATGGATTGCGTCGGCCTTTTGCTGTATGTGGCCGACCGCCTTGGGATTGAATACACGGATGTTTCCGGATATTCGCGGCGGCCATCCGGTGGGCTTCTTGAATCTACGTTTGACGCCCACGTTGAAAGCGGAACCTTGCTGCGCATTGATCCGGATCGCATGCAATCAGGTGATTTTCTTATGATGCGCTTTGGGCGCGACCCGCAGCACCTCGCCATTCTGGCAGGAGACAACATCATTCATAGTTATCTTCAGGTCGGCAAGGTGTGTGAACACCGCCTTGATGATGAGTGGCGAGCACGCATCGTGCGCGTCTATCGGTTGTTCGGAGTGTCGTCATGAGCAGCGGTGGTCAGGTTGTCGGCGGGATTGTCGGTGGTGTCGTCGGCTTCTTTGCTGGCGGAAATGTCATGCTCGGCGCGTCGATCGGCATGGCCATCGGCGGCGCAATCGATCCACCAAAAGGCCCAAAGATCGAAGGGCCGCGCCTTTCAGACACATCGCAACAGACGTCGACCTATGGCGTAGCAATACCGCGCACAGCGGGGAGCTGCGCCGTCTCAGGGAATGTGTTCTGGATCGAAAACAACGCGCTGAAAGAGGTATCAACGACGGAGTCGCAGGGCAAGGGCGGCGGCGGCGCAGAGATTACCAACTACAGCTACTTCGGGACGTTCGCCATTGGGCTTGCCGATTGCGCCACAGGAGAGCGCAAGACGCTCGGTAGGGTATGGATTGGCGGGCAGCTATTCTATGACCCAACCGCAGCGTCGCTTGAGTCGGCGCTGGCATCAACGGATGGGTCGCAGTATTTCACCTTCTACAGCGGCGCAGATGACCAGCTTCCCGATCCCCGGATGCAGGCGGCGCTAGGCGTCAACGATGTTCCGGCCTATCGCGGGCTATGCTATATCGTGTTCAAGGACTTGCCGCTTGCCGACTACATGAACACGATTGTCGGGACGCGGATCAAAGTCGAGTTGTTCGACGGCGTTGGCGTCAACCATAACGAGGTTATCGGAACCTGGCCAGCCACGGGAAATTACGGAGACTCGATCCCGACGATCACCAGAGTCAATGACTCATTGTTTGCACTCAAGATCGGGTATTCGTCGCCGTCAAACGATCTGGTGGAGGTCGTCAATTACAAAATGGTGATCGGCAGCGGTACAGTGTCGCTGGTCAGTCGTGCGCCGCTTCCGTCATACCCAGATGTTTATTTTGGAGCTCACTTATTTTGCAATGTGAGGCAGTCAGATTTTCAGGTCGGCGTGTTTCACCGTTATCTGAATACGAACTCACAGATCATCGGCTTTGACTCGTTTGGAAATGAGTATTTCAATACAGGATCAATCCCCAGCTCCACGCTTCCATATCCTTTGCCGTTTTGTGCGATTGACGGAAACGACCTGTTTTTCTGCACAGACACAGCCAGTACGCGCATTTACAAGGTTGAGGGTGGTCTGCACGACTTAAGTGGGCCTGGGCCTGCGGCTGTCGTCGTCGCCAGCCCTGTTCTTTCATACCCTTCCGGGGAGTTAGGCGTTTCGGAAAACTATGTGTTTTGTCTGATAAAGGATGGTTCGACCACATCGTGCACCGTGGTCAAGCTCAACCGGATAGACATGACCGTTGCGGCGACCTACACACAGCCCGTGTCGTCGCTTCATGCAAAACTCAGCGTTATCAGCGACAGTGTGTTTTATACCTCCGGCACAGTCACCGCCGCCTCTGTTCCGATCAAGAAATGGGTGGACGGCGTTGTTGTTGATATGGATTATCCGCTACAGGCCAATAACTCTACGTGGACGTATGGATCGGCCAGAATGTTTTCAGTCAATGACCTTGTCCACTACTTCGTTGAAGAGGGAACCGTAGCCGATACGCTAGCTGTTTTCGGATCGGTATCGGGATCGCAAACGACGCTTGGAGAGATCGTCAGCGCAGAGTGCCTGCACAGCAAGGTTCTCTCGTTGTCAGACATCGATACCAGCGCCCTGACGCAGAGCGTTCGCGGATACAAGGTACAGAGCATCGGCGCTATCCGCTCCACGATTGAACCGCTCCAAGGGTGCTGGCCGTTCGACATTGTGCAGTCCGGTTATGCCATCAAGTTCATTCCGCGTGGTGAGTCGGCAGTAGCGAGTATTTCAGAGTCAGAGCTTGATGCACGTCCGGGCAGCCAGAAAAACGGCGTCCGGATGACGAAGGCGCGTGAAATGAGCTTGCAGATTCCGCGCCGGGTCGAGGTGACTTATATCGACGCGGCCAGGGAGTACGAGATCGGCCCCGCTGGAACATCCGAGCGATTGAATACGGATTCGGTCAATATCCTTGCCATTGAAATGCCCGTCGTGCTGACGGCTGACGAAGCACAGGGCAAAGCGGAAACCCTGCTCTACCTATACTGGCTGGAGCGTAACGACCTCAGCTTCACGCTGCCGCCGACGTATGCCCACCTTGAGCCTGCCGACGTTGTGACGATCCTGCTCTCAGGGGAAACGTTGACCGTCCGGCTGGTCGGAATCAACTACCTGCCTGATGGGCGGCTTGAAGTTCAGGCGAAGATGGCATCAAGCGCGATCTACTCACCGAACACCTATGGTCAGGCAGGGCTGAGTACAGGCGCTATCCTTACGCTTGACGGAGCAAGCGGGGTAATCCCGCTTGATATTCCGTGCATGATGGATGAAATGAATACGTCAGGATGCCCCATTGCTATCTATGGCGAGCGCACGGGCTGGCCTGGAGGAACTGCGGTTAGGTCGTTCGACGCAGGACAAACATGGGCATCGATCGCCAGTGTTACTCCGCCAAGCATTACTTGGAGCCGGGCTATCAATGCCCTTCCGGTTGGCCGGACAGATATTTTTGATACGACAAACACGCTCCTTTTACAGCCGACGACGAACGCTCTGTCCAGCGTTACCAGTTTGCAGGTGTTTGCAGGAGCAAATAATTTTGCTGTTGGTGCTGATGGGCGGTGGGAAATTATTGGAGCCATGACATGCACACAGCATGGTGACGGGTCTTGGGTATTAAGCGACCTTCTTCGTGGTCGCTTCGGTACTGAGTGGGCGATGTCGCTACATCAAGCACTCGACACTGTAGTTCTTCTTGACCCGTTTAAAATTCCTTTCGTTACGCTTCCAACCGACCGGATATTTGCTGCTGCGGTGTATCGCGGTGTAACGAACGGGGCGACGCTTGATAGTGCATCAGATGTAAATTTCACCTACAACGGCGTCAATTTTGAGTGCCTTTCACCCGTTTATATCAATGGTGGAATTGACGGTGTTACAAAAGACTGGACAGTTACATGGTTTCGTAGAACAAGGGTCGGCGGCGAGTGGAAAGATTATGTCGATGCGCCGATATCTGAAACATCAGAACTATATGAAGCAGAAATATGGAATTCGACATTCACCACACTTAAGCGCACCATAACTGGAATAACAACACAGTCATTTGTATGGACGGCAGCACAACAAATAACTGATTTTTTAGTCGAGCAGCAATCTATATATGTAAAAATTTTTCAAATATCAGAAAAGGTTGGACGGGGCTACCCTTCTCAACAGTCAATGACGCGGGCGCTGTATGTCGCGCCCGACCCATACTGGTCAAGTGTCAGTGCCTTGATGCACTTCAACGGAGTGAATGGCAGCAATAATTTTGTTGAACAGACCGGAAAGACTGTTTCAATTAATGGAACGCCGACACACTCGTCCGCCTCGTGGAAGTTTTCCGGTTCGTCAATCTATTTTCCAGGATCAAGCAATATTAACCTGCCACGACAAGCTGCGTTCGGGTTTCCTGGCGATTTCACAGTCGAATTCTGGATAAATCCTGATAGCAATACAGCGAGCAGTCAGTTTGTGTTTGCATCATCAGCAACCTCATCACAAAAATCATTCTGTATCCGGATTTATCGCGTTACGGATACTACATGGACGCCGGCCGTTGTTCTCTACCCGACGACGACGAACGGAACGGCTGGATGCATCGTCTCCGGAACGTGGCAGTTCATGCAATTCATTCGCTCCGGAAACACCATAACGATGTACCGGAACGGCTCATCTGTCGGGACGGCGACCTATACCGCCGGCGATACCTATGACACCTACTGCACGCTTGGGACGCACACGGATGGCGGCGCGCCATTCAAGGGCTATATCGACGATTTCCGTATAACTAAAGGAGTCGCCCGCGCCGCCGGAACGCCAACAGAACCATTCCCGGACGCTTGAGGAAAAAACATGGCAAATTCAACGACAAATATTGATCCGATCATTTCAAGTCAGTACGGTAAAGAGATTACCGCTAATGCCTATTTCGACGCCGCCAGCCCGGCGACGCTTTATGGCCGCCGGGCATCGACCTGCGGAGGTACAACCTGGGGTTATTACGGCGGAAATGCCCTGGTCAATGGGGTTGTAGCACAGATCGCCAATGGCACCATTTCACTACCTGTTTCTGCGACCAGCTACATAGAAGCCAACCCGACGACCGGCGCGGTGACAGCCAATTCAACGGCATTCACCGCCGGAAGAATCCCGCTTTATTCGGTGGTTGTTGGGGCTTCTTCTGTCACAAGCTGGACGGATTACCGGATCGGTACGCCGGACATGACATGCATGCTGACCAAGGCTCTTTCGGATGCAAATACCTCGCTAACGTATGCCGAAGCGCGAAATTCAATCCTAACGTTCAGTGGAACACTGACTGCAACACGCGACATCATCCTGCCACTCGTTCCGAAGCAATGGACGGTCTACAACGGCACCGGACAGAGCCTGCGCTTCATCGGCGCCAGCGGCACCGGCATCACCGTCGCCACGCTCAAGCATGCCGTCGTGCGGTCAGATGGAACGAATATTGTACGGGTGACGGCGGACACGTAATGCGCCACCTAGGAATGATCGCAACCAGTGGCAGTTATCGGCGTCACTGGCTGGCTTGGCGATGGTGGAAATATCCGTTTTATCCGTCTAATCCGCGCACAATTTCAGCATTCGCTTCGCAAGTTACTGATTAATTGGCAAGTACGACTCCTATTTTGTGGCGATTTGAGGTTTGTTTTCAGATGGAAGAATGTCTTTTATTAGCTTCGCTTCTTTCTTATCTAGCTCCTCAGGCGGGCAAGCAATGTAACTGTAGTGCGTAAAAACCCTGCCTTTTTCTGCGTGCGAATTTACTCTCGCCAGAACATTCATTGACTTTCCAACATACGTTGGTACACCTTCATTGAACAGAACATAGATTCCAGAAGTGTTTGGAACAGGATGCTTAGTTTCATATAGCGCATCAATGTCTTTTGGCATAGATGGTCCATGCCTGCTAACAATCTCTCTGCGCTTCTCAACCTCTTTCGTTAATAGATGCTCTCTTGTTGACGCCCAGGCAACTGCTTCGCGCTTTGTTCTGAACGATCTGCTTTCTCTGCTGTTATGGATGCTTACTTGCGCACGCCACTTGCCAGATGGCAAAACTGAATAACTAGCCATTTTTTCTCCAATTTACGCACTAATTTACGCACGATAGGATGGCTGATACCTAGCATCTGTGCGGATTGCGTCTGATTTACCTGTGTCGGGCGCGGGTGCATTTCAGAATTTACGCGAAGAGCTTTGGCGACAATTTCTACAATTTCCAGCTCGTTCATCATTCAACTCCTAGGCTCGGAGATTCATCAAGCCATTCCATGCACCGCTCATAGAGCGATTTAGGCAGGTCTCTGCATTCGTTTTGCGTGTGAAATAGAACAGGCTCTCCGAATAATCTGAATGTGATTGCAAAACACATCCAATCTCGCGTATCTATTTTTGGATCAACATATTTCACATGGCGACCGTTTTTGTTCATGCAGAACGAGTGGTCTGACTTGATGTGATTAAGTAGGTCGCCAAGCTCTTTCATTGTCATTGCGGCGCTCATCATTCAACTCCTAGACGCTTTGCGGTTGCGAGGGCATCACGCGCACGTTTTCTTGCTGGCTCTGTAATTGATAGTTTATGGCAGCTATCGTATTGGTCGAACAACTTTGTATTTATATCAAGCGCAGCAACCGCTTCCCGGTACGCGGCGATCAGTTCAAGGAATGATTGCGAGTATTCATTATCCGCATCAAACCTATTCCACTCTTTCGCCAGTTCATCTAGTTCATTGATGTTCATGGTTGCTCCACAGGGTCGTCACCGCCAACAACCTCAATTTTGAAGATTGGGTCACCGTTGTATTGATAGTTTGCAAGAAGAAGACTCCAGTCGTAAGCCTCAACTATTGTTAGCCGTATCGATCCGGCGTTCGTCGTATGCTGCAAGCGCGTATTCGATGCTCATGCGCAAGCCCTGCAATTTGTCGCACTCGTCAGAATCTTCGCCTTCGATGGTTTTCACAACCTCGAACGCATCGCGCAGCACATCCGCCAGCATCAAGCACTCGCCGTAGAGGTGCTTCGCCTCGTCGCGTGCCTGCTCATAGGTGCGCTGCAACGATTGGTATTTCGCCTCGCTGTAGTGCGCCCTGTTGCCGCCGAGGCAATAGCAATCCGGTTTCACTTGGCTCATTCTGCCGCCTCCAAAAACTTGATGCGCGGCGACTCCTTGCGCAGTGCGAAATATTCAACTTGCACCTTTGCAGAGGCGATCATCTTTCCGGCCAGGTTAGCCAGTTCGGCGGCTTCGCTCGGCTTGATCGCGCCAGCTTTCAGTTGTGCGAACGTCTGCGCCAGTTCATCCCTAAGTTCTTCAGCGTTTTTCACGGCACTCCCTTTCTATCATCAGTTGCAGTCGCTTGCATTCAATCAGCACGGCTGGCACTTCACGCACCGTTGACCGTTCTGGGTGACAGAGCAGCCGCCGCACGTAGTAGTCACTCAGCCGCTCGCGTCCGCGCTTCATCTTCTTTCGCTGCGCTTCTGCGGCTTTCTCCGGGTTCGCGGCAATCCATGCCACTAGCGCGGCACGACCTTCCTCCGTGTATTTCATCTTGCGCGCTGCCGCATGCTTGTCGCGCACGCCGTTCGCATTGGCGGCGTACCGCGCCCTGAATTGTGCGTTTCGTTCTTCGCGCTTTGCTGCGTGTTGTGCGCGGCGCTTCGCAAGATGGCAGTCGTTGCAGTAGCCCATCACCGTTTTCTTGTCGCTGTGCAGCCGGTAATCGCTTTCCGGCTTACTCTGGCCGCAAACTGTGCAAGTTTTCATCCTTCGCTCCACGGCTAACACGTCAGTCAACCGGACGTGCCGCAAGCGGACCGCCGGTTACTTCGGCGTTATGCCTCACCATCGCGGCATCAATCCGATCGCGGCCACAGTTTCCTCCGTAGGTCACGCCAAGCCTACGGAATTCCTTGCCGCTAACATTGCGCATCAACCACTCAAGGCGCTCCTGTTCCTCGCGCAAGTCCTCAGAGCAACAATCGTGTTCTTCTTTTTTAATCCTCAACGCGGTTTCGTATTGCCTTACCATCGAACTGAGTTGCCTTACTTGGTCGTCGAGATTGATTATTTTCTTGTGCTCGCTGTCCATGTAGGCCAACAGATCATTCCAATCTTGAGCGCCAAAGTAGCTACCGCCTTCCCTTACGGCGTAAATGTGTGCGCGCCAAGGGTTGTATTGAGTTACATCGTCCTGCACAGAACAATCACATTCACCCTTTTGGTATGCTGGTGCGTCGTGTGTAGCGCAATCGCTATCGTGTCCGTCGCCTTCTCTGTCGCATCCGACTGCGCAGTTTGTCGCGTAATCCGGGCATTTTTCGCAAGGCTTTCCTTCTAATGGGTCTCTACCTAATGGGTAAGTCATTTTCTTTCCTTTCCTTTCATTTTGTTGTCAAAGGCATAACACGTCGCTCAACGCGGACTGGCGCAAAAGCAGCGCCAGCCGGTTAGCTAGGCGTTACTGTTACGCGCCCAACCGAGTTGATACGGTAGATTTTGAATTTAGTCATGGTTGCTCCTTCATGGCGAAGTCTTGGAGTTCGTGTAACCAAAACTCACCATCGCCGCCTACATGCCGTGAAAATTCATTTACAAACGCTTCGATCACCTTGTTCCGGTACTCGAATAGGGACTGCTCTGGGATGGTGTCAAGCGCCTCGCCTGCAACATGCAGAGCTTCTATTGAGCATAGCTCTGCCATCCATTCATCGGCGTCTTGGCACTCTTCATGTTCGTCGATGAATGTTTGAAACGCATCCCGCAGCATGTTGATGTGGGCGCGGAGTTGGTCGCAACGCTCTGCTGTTCCAAGTTCCAATGCTTCTGAATCTGCAAGTGCGAATTGTAGTCTTTGAATCTCGGCATCCCGGCTGGCGGCTCCAGATTGGAATGCGACAACATACAACTTTTCAATCACCTTCAGAAACTCAGGATCGTCAGTGTTTTCCCACTCAGGGAATCCTGCCTCTTTCGCCGCAGCGATGATCTGTTCGCGTGTGGTCATTCAGGCACCTCGATTTCATCATCCAGCTTCTGGTAGCGTGTCCAGCCTGTCCACGTATTGTCATTTAAGCGCGTTGTAGTACAACCAGTCTCCGGATTAAGCCATCCGTAAATCTTGATCTTCTTCATCTTCGGCTGAGCAGGGCGGGCGCGGTATATATGGAATGAGTTCCAGTTTTCTTCGTTCCAAGAAATCCACGGATAGCCTTCTACCGGAGTAGTCGTTTCAATCTCCTCTCCCGCCGCTTGCGCCGCAGCCACGTCTGCCATTGTTGGCATGTCTCGCCATTCGTTGTTCATTTCGCACGCTCCATCAATAAATTCAATTCATCACAGCAACGCTCGTATAGTCCAACGCTCTGCCTTAGCCAGAAATCAGCATACACACCGCAGAATTCGCGCAGCAGTTTCACCTCATCACCACTGACGCCCATGCGCTTAGTCTCTGCATATCGGGTTCGGATGTTGTTCATGACGATACTCATTGCGTGGCACAGGCTCAATACGCCATGATCGTCCTTGTGCGCTGCGGCGATCGTCAGCAGGTTGCGCATATCGACCAGTTCGTCAAAGTGCCGCTCAGTCGCCCATCCGCCAGAGAATGCTTCTGCGATCATCCGCTCGCGCATTTCCAGGTTATCGTTCTGCAATCCGCGATTAATCAGCATCGGCGGCGATACGCGCTTCGGTCGGTAAGTGGATTGCTTACGCATTGTCAGCATGACAGCACGTTGCTACAGCAACCGTGCGCCCCTTATGAACATGCTTCCCGGCTAGTTCGTCTGCACTTGGCATGCCTGATGCGACTGCATTGGCTTCGCATCTTTCGCAAAGAATCCTGCCATCTGGCGGAGCGGCCAAGAAAGTAAGATTCTTACCATCTGACGCTACAGCCATTCCACACCAGAAAGTAATTCCGACATGCGGGCGCTTGTGAATATTGTAGGTTGCTCCCATACGTGGTCGATGAATAAGTTGTCCGCGCGAATTCTCTACAAACGGGGCGCAACTAGCCCAAGGAAATCCATTCTTTACGTCAAATTGCTTTATCTCTAGCGGTAGTTTGACAATTTTTTGTGCGATGTTCATTCTGAAATCCAGTACCAAGTCACGTCATACGCCGGGCTGCAAATCGTTTCGCTTTCAATCGCGCCACATGCAGCCATTGTTTGAAGATGGCGACGCACAGCAGACTGAGCAAAGCCGATCTTCTCTGACATCGTCCTGGCGGTATATTTTCCACCAGCAGCCAACGTCTTGATTACATCCGCCCGGAGTTTCTTGCTCTGCTGTTGTGACTTGCGCAGGCATCCGCGATTTGCTTTGTTTTCCTTGCGCTTGATCGTTGCTGGCTTCAGTTCCGGTTTCGGCTGGCCGTCCAATATCTCGACTTTACCTATTTCGCGGAATGACGGAACGAATGGCGTCAGGCCGAATAGTATGGATAGAGTGGTCATTACGCGCCGCCTTTCACGCTGGCGATGGCGGTGTCACACACAAGTTGCACATGAGCGCATTCGCCGTGAGCAGCACGGAATGCAGCCTCTTCCAGCGCCGCCAGTAGTTCGTCGCGCTGTTTCTGCATTGCAGCGACCGCGCTTTCCGTTCCGGTATCCGTGGCTATAATCAGCTTCATCTCTTCGACTTCTGATTTCAGCGAGTCAATTTCATCTTGTGCAGATATTGAGTCATTGAATAGGCTGGCGCCTTCTAGCTCTTCAATTGAAAATCCAGCGCAAGCATTAACCGCAGCAACGATGCGGCGCACATTAGAAAATTGCTCTTCATCTTGTGGCCCGTCAAAATCAGAAATACGTTTGCTTTTCCCATTTATAAAGAAGCACTCGAAACCGTCTTCTGGAATTGATGCCTGATAGCTCCACGGTTCAGGCGTATGTTGTTCGCTCATTTATCTTGCTCCAAGCAATACCGCAGTGCAGACGTATCAGCATGTACATATGCACCATCGCCACGGATTAAAAGCGTTGTTACCGGGCCGACCAGATCAACCACATATGAGACTAGGTTGATTGTGAGTTTTGTTCCTGCAATCATTTGATTTCCAGCCTAGTGGTTCGCGCAAGGTGAGCGCCTGGAACTTCGAATCCGTCTTTGATAGCCTGTTTCACGAGATTTTTTTCAAGTTGAAACGTTGCCGGAATCTCTTTGAAGTAATCACGCGGTATAAGTGATTCATCATCAATCTGCACTGACTCCGGATTGTTTTTGATGCTTACAGAAAACCACGGACATTCAATCTTCTGAATACCGGATACCGTCATGCCATTGAGAAGGTACTGCTTCAGATTTGCAGCGCGTTTTTCCAATGCCTTGCGCCGTGCATAAAGCTGTTCCTCGGCTTCCTTGATCTGTTTGGCGTCAGATTCAAGATTGCGAAACACGGCGGCAACATTCTTTCCTTTTTCGACCAGATCACCACTTTCGGCTTCCAGCGTGTCGAGAATGGTTTGCTCGTCTAGGTCGGTATCGTGCAGCTTGTCGGCCAGTGCGCGATGCTCTGCTGCTAGGATGAATAAAGCGGTCATTGTTTATCTCCGATCACCACGGGACATCATCGCCAAGATCGCCAGATTTGACCGGCGATTGCTTTTCGCTACGCGCTGGCTGAGATTGTTCGCGTTCGCTCTTGCCAAGCAACGTCAAATCATTAACGCGCACCTCAACGCTGGTTCGCTTCTGGCCTTCCTTGTCCTCCCAATCACGGGCAGAGAACTCGCCAGACACGCCGACAAGCTGTCCCTTGTTGAGATACGGAAGGACGGACTCTCCGCGCTTGCCGAACATCGTGCAGCGCACCCATGTGGTTACTGCTTTGTCGCCAAAGCCTGACTTGACGGCAACGGAGAACGAAACAATGCTGTCGCCGCCTTGCGTGTAGCGTTGCTCGGCTTGATTGCCGAGGTTTCCTGTGAATGAAAAGACGTTCATTTGATTTCCTTATGCTTGCGCGGTGAGTTCGGTTTGTAGATAGGTTTTGCGGGAATCCTTGGCCTTCTCGAAAGCCGCCTGTGCTGATGCGTCGCCAACGTGTTCAGCAGCCCTGTAAGCGATCTGGAACGCTTTCTTGAGCGCATCCATTGAGTCTGATTCGTTGATCGTAGTCAGGAAGTCAGCAATGGCGCTATCGGTCAGTTTTTGCTTCGCTGGCTTGCGCGTTGCCGCTTCTCCATCGTCATCTTCCGGAGCAATTCCACACGCAGCCATCAGCGAATAACGCCTAGCGTATGTGAGCGCAGAGCCATAGCCTTGAGGATCTTGCTTGCTGGCTGGAACGTGGAGCTTTCCGCACTTCAGCAGCTCGCCGGATTCGTGAATAAATACGGTTTCTACAATCACTCCGGAATCGCTTTCCGATGTTTGCTGATTTAGGAAAATACCGTTAGCGTTCAACGAATCAACTACTGCCTCAACGCATGCTGATAGGTCGGCGTATTTGCTCTTGAAGTGCGGGTTAGTGCTGCTCTTGAGCGCCGGGGCGAATGCCTTCTGAGCCTTTACCAATGCCGTTGCAATGTTTTTCATGCTGCTATCCTCAGTTGTTCGTTGAACAGGTCGGATTCTTGAATCGACGACCCGTAAAAATCTTCGATGCGCACACCGCAGCAATGAGCCAGTAGTGACAGTTCGTCGCAATCCAGCACATCGACCAGCTTTGCGAGCGTTGCGCAAAGAAGCTCATATTGCTCAGAGTTGCTCATTTGATTTCCTTCGTAGAAGAAACGCGAAAGGCTTTGTTCTGTGGCATCGCCAGTGCAATCGCCTTTGCTTCTGCCTTGTCGTATGCCTTGATGTATTCAACCTGGCGGCGGATATTCTGGCCTTCGTTAATCGTCGGCTTTCTGGTCAATTCGACTCGGAATGTCTGACGGCTGGTTAGCATGTTCGTCATGTTCAGCATCAAGCTGCGTCTATTGCTGATTTGGCTGCGTTTGCAATAACAACAAGGCGCCGTGCATACCATTCGAGTCTTGCAAACTTGTCATTTGGCATCGTGCTTGCATCTGGATAGCACCAATAATCAATCGACGTAAGCGCATAAACCAGTAAGTTGTTTTTTTCTTTCAGCGCATCAATCTCTGCCTGCATGTCTGCAATGATCGTGTTTGGAGAGGTCATGCTGCGGCCTTGTGTTCAATGCACAGCAGGCTTTGAATCTTTTCCTCAATACGCGTAACCTTGTTTTGCGCTTCGGCCTGAATACGCTTTTGTTCTTTGCGCAAAACATCAATCTCGGCTTGCGTGTAATTGAAGTTATCAGGAAGATCGTAATTAACCGAAACCTCAACTTCACCAATAAAAATGTATCCGTATTTGCTCATGTCGCAGGCCATCAAATTCAGCTTGAATTCTTCTTCGCCGAAATATGATTTTTGCGCATGAACAAACATCGTTGATTTAATCGTGTGCTTCATATCAGCCTCCAGGAATAGCAAGTGCAAGAATCGTGAAACCGACGCAGAAGGCCAGCGCACCAATACCGATACTCTCGATAAGGCTGAATCCTTCGCGCTCGTCATTGGCCGCGAAATCACGGTAATTCTTGAGAATCTGCGGTTGCTCTCTGAGCGAATGAATTTGCGTGTTCATGTTTCCCTCTTGTTAAATTGTGCAATGCGCGTGAATTTGGCGCTTCGCTTTTAAATATGCTTCGTGTGCATCTTCTTTAGTATTAAACAACCCAAGATGCTTTACTTTAGATTCGAGCTTAATCTGCGATCTCCATTTGTTTGTTTGACGATGTAACGAAACGCCAAGAAATCCTGATTTATTAGTTGATGGAGGGGTTTTAATATTCTGGTGGTTTTCCGAGTGCGTTGCTTCTCTAATGTTGCAAAAACGGTTATCGTTCCTAACCATGTTTATATGGTCTATTAGGTTTTCTGGCATCTTTCCAGTCATATAAAACCAAGCCATTCGATGTGCTAGATAGGTCTTTCCTTTAAACTTAATTGCCAAATATCCACCTCTAGATTTTTTATCTGCACGAGCGCCTGCTGGAGACCGAGAACTACGACGAACCAGATTTGTGAAAACGCCAGTTTCTGTGTTGTAGAAAAACATTTCTTTCAGAATTTCGTGCGTTATCAACTTAATCTCCTTGTAAAACCCCGCTGGCCCTAGAGGTATCTCCGGTACTCGTCTTAGAAGCCTGTTTTTGTAACTCCGAACTGCCAGCTGGTAATACTAGTTAATCGACTAGATATTAGTTAAGCTACTGATGCTAAGTAATCAGCGGCATCAAACCCGCACTGCCCAGCGAGATTTACGCGCAAATTGAGAGCGATGGCAGCAGAAAAATAAGATTCTTCGCCTTGCTCAATATCAACAATGGCGTTTTCAAGCGCATATTCTGCCTGCTCATTGTTGTAACCATTGGCAACCATAATTGCCTGTACAAGCGCCTTATATTCTGGTTTGTTACAAACAAGCATTTTTCCCTCCAGTTGTTTATCTGTGCCGGTTACGCGTTCCGGCGAACTCAAGCGTTCGGCTTTCGCCTTGGGTTCCGTTTGCTGCTTAACTTGCGATGCGCTTGATCTGCGCATTGCCTTTGATCGCCACAACCACTACACACAGCACAGCGAAGATCGCGGCAGCAGCCATCGCATCGGCGCGATTGCTAGACCAGCTTGCGGTAAGTGCGGCGATCTGCAATCCAAGGACTATGTGTTTCATGGCGAACTCCTAATTGCTACTAAATCAGTGCTGTTTTGCTACTCCACTGCGGCTAGGGTCCATACTGTGTTGCTAGGTCTTTCCCGCCCCTGGCGACTTGTTCCGTCGTTACTGGCTTGCGGCTAGTGGTTTCTGCGAATAAATCAAAGCCCTCTGTTTCGAGTTGCTCACCCACTGTTTAGGGCTGCATTGACTCCGGCCAGATACCGATGAAGCGGGCTTTTATTTACTTGCTGCGCTGTTGGCGAAGTTGATAAGTCGCCGGATGCGGATACTTGATCTGCGAGACAAACTCGACTGCTTTCATGGCCTGTTTCATCTTTTCAGCCTGTTCCTTGCGCCATTCAGCTTCGGCCTTGGCTTCCAGTTCAGCGAGTTGCTTGTCGTTCATTTCTCTTTCCACCTTTCACAAAAACAACCGCTACACACAGCACCGCAAACCCTGCTGCCCATCCCATTGCATCGGGTCGGCGGCTCAGAGCTGCCATCGTGAGCGTGGCGATCTGTGCGAATAAGGCGATGTGTTTCATGGCGTCCTCCGGTGTAAAAAAATCAGCGCCGTTCCCGTTGGCCCTGACTGTAAACTTATGCCGAAATCGCTACCTTCAGATTTGCAACTGTTGATGCAATCGCATCCTTTGCAGCTTTTTCGATGTTCTTGGCGATAACCGCATTGACATCTCTAACTGCTGTTTTTGCGGCATTTTCCATCGAGTCCTTGATGTACAGTTTCATCAGCACAGACAGGCGAGGGCCACTTGAACGCCAGTTGTATGTAGACTCGTTCTTCGCCTCCAGATCAGCCTTTGACGCTCCGAAGTAATCAACGTCTTCTGTCATGTAGGACTCAGCCCGGTGAGCGATGTACTCCTTGAATGTCATAGAAGGTGTCTGCGGATCTCCATACCGATTCGTCTTGCGCATGTCTGCCTTCTCGATCATTTCGCCAACGCGGGGCAAGATATGTTCGGAAGCGATGGCAGCAATCTTTAGGTCGACCGTTTGCTGAATCTTTGCTTCGATGGCTTTCTTGAACTTGTTCTCATAGGTAACTTCTTCTTCAGTTTCCGGATTGAATCCGGTCGAATAAAGAAGAGCATGAACAGCCTGATCAATGATCCGTTCGGTCAGGTCTTCGGCGCTTACGCCAAGTGCTTCAAGTGTCTTAATGTCCATCTTGTTCTCCCGTCTAGTTAATCGACTTGTGCTACTCAACTGCGGCTAGGCTTGAAGCTGTGTGGCTAGGCTTCTTGCCGCCCCTGGGTACTTGTTCCGTACTTACTGGCCTGCGGCTCGTTGCTTGTTGCGGTTGGTTCGTGTTGCTTTGTTCCGATGACTGAAGATTAACCGAACAGTTACAGCAAGTCAATAACTACACAGTTATTTTTTTAGGTATAATTCGCCTCATTGGGTTGGCACCCATAGAGTTACCAGGTCAGAGATAGGGTTGCGCCCTATTGGCGTTCAGTTTCCTGGTAACTGAATAGCCGCCAAGCTGACCGAATGACTCTAAGCAAAAATGCTAAAGCCCTGACGGTCACAAGCCGATCAGGGCTTTTCTTTGGTGGTTAGCCTGGCGCAGAGTAGGGAAGCGATAAGCAGCCGAACGGCTGCGCTAGAAGTGCCGCAAGAAAGCGAACAGGCGGCAGCGTGGGCGAATGTTAGAGCGCGTTCGGGATGTGCAAAGCAATTGCCGGTGGCCCGGCTAACGATCAAGCATGATCGGATTGTGGAGCGCCGTAAGTCTGACATTGCCGAAGCGACGGACGGCTCCGACGGCCAAAGTCTCGAAAGGTTAGCGCATCCTTCAACCACTGAAGGGATGGGATGAGCTTTGCCTTTCGCTCCGAACTCACCAACGGCCAATCTTATAAAGTAATGGTGTGAAATGATCGAAAAGACCTGTAAGAACTGCAAGGCATCAAAGCCATTGGGCGAATTCTTCTCGCAGCCGCAAGATGCTCGCGCAAATTCAGTCGGGACCAGTGCATTCTGCAAACAGTGCCATGACGAAGGAAAAATCGAGCATGGCTATGGATGGTATGGCGACCGATACAAGTCACCAGATGATGTTTTGCCGGGATGGCTGGTAGGTCAATCCTGCCAGGATAATTCCCTAAGAAGTTATTGCAATCTATTAACCGCTCAGTTATCATTTGCTGCATGGAACTAAAAACTTACTTCATGGCTATGACGGTAAGCGACCGCGATGAATTTGCCGCCCGTTGCGAAACCTCTAGGCAGCACATAACCAACATCGCCTACGGAAACAAGCCGTGTGCGGAAAAGCTGGCGATTGCGATAGACCGCGAATCTGGCGGTGTCGTCAAAGCCGAAACGCTGCGCGCAGACGTTGATTTTGCATACCTGCGCGGCACAGCGAAGAACGCAGCATGAACCGTGTCTCCCTCCGCCCGTCATCTGACGGGACTTCGCAACCCATCCGGCCATCACTGGCGGATGGGTATTTTTTCGGAATGGCGCCATGAGCGAAAAGCTCACCGAAGAAGTCACGGTCAAGCTCTCCGCCACCGGAAAGCGGTTCATTTCCGTCCGCGCTAAGCAAATGGGGTTCGAGTCATCGGCTGAATACATGAGGTTCCTCGTATCTGAAGACGAAGCTAAAGCAGCTTCAGATTTCAGATTACTGGCCGACGCTCTTGGACACAACGTAACCACGGGAAACAAGGAAAACTGAGAGGGCGACATGGAAAAGAAATCAAAAAAACAAGATCGGAAG